>Ga0315279_10000037_pt1 | contig 295182 bp, 307 predicted proteins | sample YL17G06_20_MG_FD_203694 | JGI IMG/M metagenome (GOLD analysis project Ga0315279, IMG submission 203694) | Sediment microbial communities from Yellowstone Lake, YNP, Wyoming, USA - YL17G06_20 | ecosystem: Environmental > Aquatic > Freshwater > Lake > Sediment | place: USA: Wyoming | collected...
CATTAATGAGCAAATATTTGAACCTAAAACTTCAGCGGTAACAGTAACGATAAGACGAAGTATATCCTCTAAATACAAATCAGAAGTAATTGCTTTACTAATTTTGGATAGTGCCTTAATCTGTTCTGTAAACGATTTATGCATGGCTAAATAAAAAAGGCGCTTTACGCCGAATGAATCGGCATAAAACGCCATTGTTTTAGTAAAAGAAATGTTTTTGTTTGTTAGCTACACATTGCTAACTATAAGGTTCATTCCTTTTGAATTTTTCTGACGCTGAAATGAAAAAGGCATAAAAAAAAGGCGTTCTTTAAACGCCTTTGTCCTTTTTCTGGCACAAACTTTGTGCCATTTCTTTCATTTAAAAGGATAACACACTATTTTAAAGTTGTCAAGTATATTTTTTGCTTAGTTTCCAATTTCTAAACTACCCCCTGGTCCAACATTGCGTCGGCTACTTTGACGAATCCGGCAATGTTCGCTCCTTTGACGTAATTTGTATAATTTCCTTCCTTGCCATAGCGCAGGCACTGTTCATGGATAGCCACCATAATCTCATACAGTTTCTTATCTACTTCTTCACGACTCCAGGACAGCCTCATACTATTCTGGGCCATCTCCAAGCCAGAAGTAGCAACTCCGCCCGCATTAGCTGCCTTACCTGGTGCATATAAAATCTTTGCCTTTTGAAATACGTTAATGCCCTCCGGCGTAGTCGGCATATTTGCCCCTTCGCTAACCGCTATACAGCCATTTTTAACCAAGGCCTTGGCATCCTCTTCATTAATCTCATTCTGCGTTGCACAAGGAAAGGCGATATCGCATTTTATTCCCCACGGCCTTTGGTTCTCAAAATATTTACACTTAAATTCATCGGTGCATACTTTTATACGGCCCCGCCGCATATTTTTCAGCTCAAACACGAACTTCAATTCCTTATGGTCAATGCCCCCTTCATCATAAATAAAACCACTGGAGTCCGACAATGTGACAACCTTTGCCCCTAACTGAATGAGTTTTTCTGCGGTGTATTGAGCTACGTTGCCAGAACCGGATATCGTGCATACTTTCCCCTTTAAAGATTCTCCTCTTGTCTTTAACATCTCCTCTGCAAAATAGACGCAGCCATAGCCGGTAGCCTCAGGTCGGATTAGGCTTCCACCCCAGTTCAGGCCTTTACCGGTTAGAACGCCGGTAAATTCGTTACGCAGTCTTTTGTACTGGCCAAACATATACCCAATTTCCCGGCCACCCACGCCGATATCGCCCGCAGGCACATCTGTATCCGGGCCGATATGTCTAAATAGTTCGCTCATAAAACTCTGACAGAATTTCATTACTTCATTATCGGATTTTTCCTTCGGGTCAAAATCAGAGCCGCCTTTTCCGCCTCCCATAGGAAGGGTAGTTAAGCTATTCTTAAACACCTGTTCAAAGGCTAAAAATTTTAAAATACTTAAATTCACAGTGGGATGAAAACGTATGCCGCCTTTGTAAGGGCCTATGGCGCTGTTCATCTCAATGCGGTATCCGCGGTTTACCTGGATCTCCCCTTTATCATCCAGCCAAGGAACGCGAAAAATAATTACCCTCTCCGGCTCCGCCATCCTCTCTAATATTTTAGCTTCTTGATACTTGGGATTCTCCTCTATAAACGGCATTACTGACTCCGCGACTTCCCGCACTGCTTGATGAAATTCCGCTTCGCCAAGATTCTTAGCTATAACTTGCGTCATAAACTCTTCTATGTTTTTAGACACCCTTCCCCCCTTTAATCTTGGTTTATGTCTTTTTTATGGTATAGGAAAGTATAAAACACTTTCCTAACCACTGTCACGACAAAAAAGTCGGGATCCCGAGTCTTTTGTCGGGAAAAATCGTATTACAGGTTATCGCCGAAGGCGATTTTCTTGTATTAAGATTAAAAGATAGTTTATATCCCCATAAGAAAGCTGTCAAGTTTTATTAATAAGTAAGTGAAATCTGCAAGTACCCCAAGGGGTATTACTCTTAGAGACATAATTAAAGTTTATTTATAAATGCGGTTATAGAATCAATAAATTTTTTAGAGGAATCGAAAACAGCCGTATTGTGGCTTCCGGTTATTTCCGCAAAATCCTTAAGGCCTAAAGCTGCATTATAAAGCTTTTTGCTTAAATTAATAGGAACCATCTCGTCATCTGGACTATGAATAAACAATATCGGAGATTTGACTTTTTTAATTTTACTAAGAGAATCAAAGCTGTTAGAAAAAAGAAATGCGGGTAAGAAAGGACAGAGCCGCTTGACCATATCCCTACCCCGGCTAAACCCTCCTTCTAATATCATAGCTTTAATTTCAACCTCTGAGGCAAGATTTACTGCTGCGGCTGCACCTAAGGATTCCCCATATAATATTATCTGCTTTGGCTTGATATTACGGTTATTTACTAAATAATCATAGGTTGCTTTGGCATCAATATACATAGCCTCTTCAGAAGGTTTTCCTTGACTTTGGCCATAGCCTTGATAGTCAATAATAAAAACATTAACTCCCGTCTCTCCAAGCAGCTGTATCGTGTCTAACCTTGTACTAATATTGCCGGCATTGCCATGTAAGAAAAGGATGGTATATTTTGCATTATTAAACGGGATAAACCAAGCATTTATTTTAATATTTTCCTTTATCCGGATATAGATATCTTCAAAGGAAAGATTTAAAGAAGAAGGTGTGAGGGAAAGGACTTTTTCTGGGAAAAATATACTATGATTTTCCAGATATTTAATGTACCCAAAAATTAAACCAAAACCTACAACAATAAATAATAAGATTTTTAATATCATCAAACCGCTTCTATGGTTGAGGGCGGTTTTTTAGTTATATTATAGGTGACACTTATTACGCCCGACACCTCTGTTATTATCCGGTTAGCTAATTTATCCAAAATCTCGTAGGATAATCTTGTTGGCGTAGCGACTCTCGCATCAAGGCTATCCCAGCATCTAATCTCAATCTGTAAACCAAAATCTCTTTTTCCATTACGTATGCCTGTAACTTTATCCTGATGTAAAATCGCCATGTATTGAAATGCGCCACTAGAAGTTAATTCTTCCTCAGTAATAGCAGTAGTAAGTCTTACTATTTCTATTTTTTCTGGCGTGACCTCTCCAATTACTCTGGCTGCTAAAGCCGGACCGGGAAAAGGCATGCGGTTATATATGGATTTAGGTAAACCTAAAGCCTGGGCAATCTTTCTTACTCCGTCTTTACGTAATTCTACTAAGGGCTCGATAATTTTATAACCAAATGCCTCTTGTGGATCAATACCTAGCTGCATAAAAACATTATGCTGTCTTTTTATTCCTGCCACTGTCTCATCCACATCGGTCAAAATTGTTCCTTGCAAAAGATACTTTGCGCCACTTTTTTTTACAAGTTGTCCGAAAACATCCCTATAAAAGGCCTGTGTAATGGCTTCTCTTTTCTCTTCTGGGTCAGTAATGCCTTTTAAGGCACTAAAAAAACTCTCCTTGGCATCAACTATCTCTACAGGAACACCTAATTTTTTAAATACAGATACAATCTGTTCAGGCTCATTCTGTCGCATTATGCCGTTATTAATAAAGTACGTCTTAAGTCTATTGCCCAAGGCTTTATGGCCTAACATGGTAACTGTAGAGGAATCAACTCCGCCGGATAAGGCATTAATGGCTAAACTGTTCCCGACTCCAGAAGAAATCTCTTTTATTTTTTCTACAATAAATTCTCCCGGCCTTAAATCCTTTAAGGCAATCTCTTTAATCTCCATCCCTTACCTCCCTATTTTTCTCCTTCTTTAGGCTGTCACGAAACTCGTTTGAGTCTAAGGGCGGCACTTTTATGACGCCCTAATTTTTAGATGTGTGTTGGTAATAATTCTTGGGCTTTTAATGCCTCTTGCAAATCCTCTTCATTAATGAGTTTTAATTCTCTAAGCATTTCACCTAAAATAATTCCTCTTGTCCAATGTAATTTTAAGGCTTCATCAAGTTGTTCTGGAGTAATCATATTTTTCTCAATTAAAATCTGACCCAAAGGTTTATAAAAATTAAATTGTTCGTTCTTTTCTTCATGAAATTGAGGTCCTTGTAATTGGCTGCTCTTAGAACTTCTGCGGTCAGCCATGAATTTGCTTCCTGGTATACTCTTAAGATAACGCTTTATTTCTGCTGCGCTTTCATTTACTTCAATTACATTCTTAAAACTACAAGAGTTTGTCTTATTCACCACTGCTACTGATAAACTCATTAAAGGGATCTCTTTTATTTTACGCGTTCTATCTTTTGCAATAATAAAGCGACGTTCTCTATCTTCTGATACATAGTGAAAGGGAATAATCTTTTCGAATAGATAAATAAATTTTTGACAAATTTTTTCATATTTATCAGGCGTACTAATAAATACAAAGTCGTCTCCACCTATATGGCCGATAAAATCATTGCAATTACCGAATTTTTTTACAATAGTGTACAGCATATAAGCGGTCTGCATGATTACGCGATCACCCTTAAGATAACTATACACATCATTAAAATATTTAAAATTGTCTATATCTATATGCGCAAAAGAGAAGCAAGAATCTTGTTTTATTTTATCTTTAAGTGTCTCCTCAATAATTCTTCCTCCCGGCAGGCCTGTTAAGGGACTGGTATAAAAATTGTACTGCGACCTTTTGATAGCCATCTCTACTCTGATGCGTAAATCTAAAGGATCTGGTGGCTTAATCAAATAATCGTCTACGCCTTGCCTGATATCTAAAAGCTGCTGCCTTAATTGACGTTTATTAATAATGGCAATTACTGGCAGAAAGGCAGTCATAAAATCATCTTTAAGAGCCCGGCAAATCTCGATTTGGGTTTTATGTGCAGCATGGACATCTACTACTATAATGTTTGGCGAGATTCTCTTAATTATATTTATATCGAGTGCACCGGAATGTTGAAGACAAACCTCATAACCCCAGCCATCAAAACAAAAAGTAAGCACATCGATTAAATTCTTATCTGAAGAAATAATCAAAATCCTCTTTACGTTTTCCATCGTTATGGGGTAAGTTCTCTTATCAATTCCAAATTTCTTTTTGTTGCCCCGGTATTCGATAAAATCAAATCTTTGGCTAGCTGGCCTAACTTTTGGGCCTGTGTAGGGCTATCCAGAAGTTCTTTTATCTTTCTTTTTAATTCCTCTATATTATATACTGAAATTGCTGCTTGATGAATTAAAAATAAATCTATAATATCACGGAAATTGAACATATATGGTCCAAAAAGAATAGGTTTTCCTTGTGAAGCAGGCTCTAAGATATTGTGTCCGCCCTTTTTGATGAGACTGCCACCCACAAAAACAATCTCGGCTATCGCATAGTAGTTGATGAGTTGACCTACGGTATCTAAGATAAATACCGTTCTTGAGTTCGTAAATTCCCAGTTTGCCGAATCAAGAAGACTAATTCTTAAAGGTTCAAAGTTGAATTGTTTTATTAAATTGGCTACTTCTTGTGCTCTTTCCGGATGACGGGGCGCAAGTAATAGTTTTAAATTAGGAAAATCATTTAGCAGATCTTTATAAACCCCTAAAATCATCTCCTCTTCACCGGGATGCGTGCTACCTGCTACTAAAAGCCGGTCTTTAGATTCTAGAGCTAATTTCCTTCTATAGTCTGTGTAATCTTTTTTGGAATCTGTGTAGTCTGTGACATCAAACTTCATATTTCCAGTTACCTTAACCTTTTCTCCAGGGGCGCCTAGCGCTTGGAATCTTTGCGCATCCCTATCAGTTTGTGCACAAAAAAGAGATATCTTTTCTAACACAGACTTAAGCAGCAATTTTATTTTTCTATAACCAAAAAATGCGCGGTCTGATATTCTTGCGTTTACTAAAATAACAGGGATTTTTCTTCTGTAAAGCTGCGTGATTAAATTTGGCCAGATTTCAGTTTCTGCAATAATAAATAAAGAGGGTTTAATTTTATTTAAGGTGTGCCTTATAATGAGACCAAAGTCTAAAGGTAGATAAGTAACAAAGTCTCCCTCTTGAACAAGCCGTTGGGCAATTTTATTTCCCGTAGGAGTCACAGTTGAGATAACAAATTTTTTAGTTGGATAAACCCTTTTTAATTCCTTAACCAACTCTTTTATAGCCATCGCCTCGCCCACGCTTACTGCATGTATCCAGATTGGGTTATTTAATTTTAAATCTAGGGGCAAAAAACCTAAGCGCGCCAAGAATCCCTGATGGAATTTTCTGCGGAATAAATATATAGGTAGATAAATAAGCGCACTTATTATAAATATTAAGTCATAAAGAATAAACATTCCCCTACCTACTGTCTACTAACTACTACCTACTGAAATTTACGCCCTCGGATGCGCCTTATCATACACACTTTTTAATTTCTCAGTTGTAAGATGCGTGTATATCTGCGTACTAGAAAGATTCGCATGGCCCAAGAGTTCCTGCACTGTCCTTAAATCTGCCCCGCGGTCTAAAAGATGGGTAGCAAAAGAATGCCTAAAAGTATGTGGCGATACGCCTTTTTTTATCCCTGCTAGATGTATATATTTAGCCACAATATTTCTTACCCCGCGGCCAGTAATGCGTCTGCCACTCTTATTTAAAAACAGCGACTCAGATTGTTTTTTTCTTTTCTCCAGATATTTTCTGATAGCAGTAATTGCCGTATCGCCGATAGGAGCAAGTCTCTCTTTTTTTCCTTTTCCCATTACCTTTACTACTCCACCGATAAAATCGATATCCTCGATATCTAAGCCTACTAACTCTGAAATTCTTATCCCTGTAGAATAGAATGTCTCTAAGATTGCCCTATCGCGTAAACCTCTCTCATCTTTTTCGCTTTTAGCAAAGGTAGCTTCAATTAATTTAGTAACTTCGCCTTCGGTCATAAATTGTGGCAGGTGCTTTTCTAATCTTGGGCTGGATAGGCTTAAAATAGGATTGGTTTTCAGATAACCATCGCGCGTGAGGAATTTAAAAAAGCTACGCAAAGTGGAAAGGCGGCGGGCAATGGTTTTGGTCCCTAAATTCCTTTCTTTTAAGGTTGCCAGATATTTTCTTAAGGTAAGATAATCTATTTTTTCTAACTCAACACTGCCTAAAAATTTCTTAAAATTTTCTAAGTCCAGCCGATAATTCAGAATAGTATAACTTGAATAATTCCTTTCTATCTCTAAATAGCGGATAAATTTTTCGATGTAACGTTCCATAATATTTTAACTGTTTAGCGGGTCCTGTCTTGGGTATTTTCTCGCCGCATCACGCGGCTGCGAAAACACCCAAGCCACCCGCTAAATCTCTAATCTATAATATATTATCCCTCTTTTTCTTGAGGAAGAGTCCTTGAGGTAAACTTACATTTCGGGTAATTTGAGCAACCGTAGAAGAAACCCCGCCGAGAGCGGCGTTCAATTAATTCTCCACCACAGGCAGGTTCCGGGCATTTAACCCCGCTGGTAATGGATTTTGAGTTTTTGCATTTGGGATAATCCGAGCAGCTTAAGAACTTTCCTTTCCTGCCCCATTTGATAATCATGGGTTTTCCGCACTTATCGCAAACCTCACTAGTCTTTATAACTTCTTTTTTAATATGCGTCTGGGCAAAATCCAGGCTGGTCTTAAAAGGCGCATAAAAATCTTGTAAGACCTTAAGCCTGTTGAGCCGTCCTTCTTCAACCTCATCTAACTCCTCTTCCATAAGCGCCGTAAAGTTCACATCCATAATTTTGGGAAAATATTCTACTAACAAATCACAGACTTTAATTCCCAATTCCGTAGGATAAAAATATCCTTTGAGGCGGCGTATGTAGTCGCGTAAGATAAGGGTTTGAATTATAGGGGCGTAAGTAGAAGGCCGGCCAATACCATCCTCTTCTAATGCCTTGACCAAAGAGCCATCGGAAAATCGGGGCGGCGGCTTGGTAAAATGCTGCGACGGTATTAGTTGGATTAAAGCTAAAATTTCGCCTTTTTCCAAAGGAGGAATTACATTCTTTTTCTCTTTTGTATTTTCCTCATCATCGTTATTCTTATTATAGACCGCCATAAAACCATCAAAGATAAGCTCGCTACCCGAGGCAACAAATAGATATCTGGCGGCGTTTATATCCACGCTGGTTACCAGATATTCAGCTGGCGTCATCTGGCTGGCAACAAAACGGTTATAAATAAGTTCATAGAGTTTATACTGATCGCGGCTTAAGAATTCCTTCAGGTTTTCCGGCGACCTTGAAATCAAGGTTGGCCTGATTGCCTCATGTGCCTCCTGGGCTAATTTTTTTACTTTATATACGTTTGGAGTCTGGGGCAAATATTTCTTACCAAAATTTTTATCAATGTGCCCTCTTACCTCTTTTATTGCCTCAGGAGCAACGCGGGTTGAGTCAGTGCGCATATAAGTAATTAAGCCTGCCGGGTTATCTTGGCCAATATCAATGCCCTCGTAAAGCTGCTGGGCTATAATCATCGTCTTTGTGGCATTAAACCTTAATTTATTAAAGGATTCCTGCTGCAGGGTGCTGGTGATAAAAGGCGCTGAAGGATAACGTTTTTTCTCAGTCTTTTTTATTTCGCTAACTGCGAATTGTTTATTTTTTATATCTTCCACCAGCCTGTCTGCTTCCTCCTTATTTTTTATTTCTGCCTTTTTATCCTCTATCTTTTCTAATTTGGCGGAGAATGTGCTTGTGGCCTTGCCTAATTCAGCATGAATCTCCCAGTATTCCTGGGAAATAAAATTGTTAATCTGCCTTTCTCTTTCCGCTATTAATCTTAAAGCCACAGATTGAACCCGGCCTGCGCTTAATCCCCGCGCAATCTTTTTCCAAAGCAAAGGGCTTAAAAAATAACCTACAATTCTATCTAAGATTCTGCGGCTGGCTTGCGCCTCAATCATATTTTGGTCAAAATCCCTCGGATTTTTAAAGGCCTCACTAACCGCCGCCGGAGTAATTTCATGAAAAATAACCCGCAGGAATTTCTTATTTTTAAAAAGCCTGTTTTTGATATGCCAGCCGATTGCCTCTCCTTCCCTATCCGGGTCAGTAGCCACAAAGATGGTCTTTTTACCCTTAGATTCCTTTTTTAAGGCATCCAGTATCTTCTGCCTTCCTGCAATCGTCACATATTCAGGTGTAAAATCCTTCTCAATATCTACTCCCAGTTTCTTCTTGGGCAGGTCAATAAGATGGCCCATAGAGGAAACCACTGAAAAATCCTCTCCTAATATTTTACCGATGGTTTTTGCTTTGGTCGGAGATTCTACTATGACTAATTTATCTTTCATTCTATACCCTTACGAATTGCTTTCCGGGAAGCTGCTTAATTAATTTCTTTAACTGTAATTTTAGAAGTATATCAGATATTTGAGGAATATCCAGATTTGTTTTCTCTAAAAGTTCATCTAAGTGGACGGATTGGGACGATATTAAATCATATATCCGGCCTTCCTCTCCATCCACAGCATCGGATTTGTCCGTCTTTTCTACCTTATCTTTCTTGGCTTGTTCTTCAGGCAGGTTAAATTCTTCCAGAATATCCTCTACGCAGGAAACCAATTTTGCGCCTTGTTTAATTAATCCATTTGTGCCAAAAGAAGTTTGGGAATCGACTTTGCCGGGAAGGGCAAAGACGTCTCTACCCTGCTCGAGTCCAAAATCCGCAGTAATCAAAGCACCGCTGTTTCTGGCTGCCTCAACCACTAATACGCCTAAGCTTAAACCACTGATAACACGATTGCGTTGGGGAAAATTCTGAGGCAAAGGTCTTACCTCACAAGGGAATTCAGAAATCACCGCTCCGTTATTGGCAATTCCCTCAGCTAATTTTTTATTCTCCGGCGGATAAAGATGACTGAAGCCGCTACCCATTACTGCAATGGTTCGACCATTTGCTTTTAAAGCTCCTTTATGCGCATAAGTATCGATACCACGCGCCATACCAGAAATAATCGTAAAACCTTTTTCAGAAAGTTCATAAGCAAATTTTTCTGCAGAATTTAAACCGTAAAAAGAAGCGCGGCGGCTGCCGACAATTGCCATCGCGTATTTGTCTTCTTGTTTTAGCTCTCCTTTTATATAAAGCACAATCGGTGGGTCATAGATATTTTTTAAATTTTCCGGATAATCTGCGTCATCTTGAGTAATAATCTTTAAACCCAGCTTTTTTGCTAACGCCAACTCTTTATCTAAATCCTCTTTCTTAAAAGAAGTTATCTGCTGCGCAATTTGCCTTCCTATCCCTGAAACCGCGATTAATTTTTCGCAAGGAGCCTTTAAGATATCTTGCGGCTTGCCAAAAAATTCCATCAGCTTCGCAAGGCGTATAGTACCAATTTCTCCGACCATATTTAAACTAACCAATGCTTCGAGTTGTGTCATTTTTTCTTATTCCTTAAAGTATAGATTGCGAGACAGCCAATGATTAAAGTTATTATATGGGATACTAATAAACATCTGGGAGTTGTTGTCATGGAGTCAAACCACCAAAGCCCCCAAACTAAACAAATCGCTATTCCCATCACCCACGCAACGATCAATTGCTTTTTATTCATCTCTCCCTCGATATCCTCCCCGCCCTGATGATAAAGCGGATGTTCCTATTTTATTTTGTTCAACTCATCAATATGCTGATTTTGAATATCCTCTAACTTATTTCTGGTGCTATCTATAATTGATTTAGAACTTGTGGTATCTATGCCTTGTTCTGATATAACCCCTTGCGTCTCTTTGTTCAGAGAAGGTCCCTTAAAATATAACTTAAGTACTTTGAAGGCGAGAAACATAATTATCGCCAGAACCAACAAAAGTTCTATAAACATAAAACCTGTCTTGCGCTTTTTGCTTCGAAGAGTCAGCTTTATAATTTTTGCGGTAACTTCTTTTACCGACAATTTTGAAGTATCAATCGTCTTATCTGCTTGGGCATAGTAAGGGGCGCGTAATTTAAGCAACAGCTCTATCTGTTTCTTGGGAGTATCGACATTCAAGAGGGGTCTGTGCTTATATCCGGAGGTTCTTTTTAAGATCGCCTCAGGTGTGGCGGTAAGACAAATTATTATACCTGTCTCTTTCATTACCTTAATATTCTCTTTATCTATGACAATCCCACCGCCGCAGGCATACACAAATTTTCTCTCTTTAGAAGCTTCTTTTAAGACCTTTTTTTCTATCCGGCGGAAATACGGCTCGCCGTTTTTGGTAAAAATCTCGGCAATCGTCATTTTCTGGCGCAGTTCAATTAAATCATCCAAGTCCAAAAACTGCCACTTTTTCCTTTTGGCCAGTTCTCGACCTACTGCAGTTTTACCTGTGCCCATGAATCCGACTAAATAGATATTACTCATTTTCCTAATTCAGGGACGTCTTTCCTGCCAAAGCTAAGGGTGTCCCTGCAAGGGGATACCCTTCCGATTGGCACCAAAGACGTCCCTCCTTGATTATTCCTGATACGCCTGCATCACTAAATCGGTTAACTCCTGTTGAATCTCTTTAGTTGCAGGATAGACCGTGGGGTACCATTTCCCGTCTTTCCCCTGATGTCTGGGCATACCCAAGAACAGACCATTCTTCCCGTTGACAATACGCAAGCCCTTAATCATGATGCCAGCCAAAGAGATATCCACAAAGGCCTTAAGGTTGGAATCTCCCTCCACTTTGTAAATTCGACTGACCTGAATCGCGTTACTCTCCATAGAAATCACCTCCTTCTACTTTAATAGACGTAAAGGAAGTGATTTTCTAACATATATTTTTACTTAATTCTACGCAGGTATTCTTGAAAGGACTTTTTTATATCTGAAAGATTATCGCTGCCAAACTTTTCTAAGAAGGCATCTGCTAATACATAAGCGCAAGCTGATTCTGCGATTACGCCAGCTGCCTCTACCACGCAGATATCTGAACGTTCAACACTGGCTTTAGCAGATTTCTTGGTGAGTATATTTACGGAATCTAAGGGATTTAAAAGAGTAGAAATGGGTTTCATGCAACCGCGAATTATAATATCCTGGCCATTAGAAACTCCACCCTCAATACCGCCTGCATTATTTGTCTTACGAAAATACCCCTTATTTTTATTATAGTAAATCGCATCATGAACTTCTGAGCCAAAACTTACGGCATAACCCAGACCCAGGCCTATCTCCACAGCTTTAATACCAGGAATAGACATTATTGCCTGGGCGAGCCTTCCATCTAAACGTCTATCTGAATGAGCATAACTACCCAGCCCCACAGGCACACCTTTTGCCACGACTTCAAAGATACCTCCTACTGTATCTTTATTACGCATTGCCTCAAGGATTTTTTCTTTCATCCCTGGCTTAGTGTCTTCTCCACCGACAGATAAGAGCTTACTTAGGATTCTTATGTTGAACTGGCCTAAAAATATCCTACATATTGCGCCAACTCCCACGGTTGCCACTGTGCTCCTGGCTGAGGCACGCTCTAAAACATCTCTTATATCAGTGAATCCATATTTTAAAAGCCCGGCTAAATCCGCATGCCCTGGACGCGGGCATAAAACTTTGGACAATCTCTCAATGCTAAAATCTTTATTCTGGATAAGTAAAGTAATAGGGCTAGCCAGTGTGAGCCCATTTTTTAATCCAGAAATTATCTGGGCTTTATCCTTTTCAATCTGCATGCGCTTACCTCGGCCAAAACCGCATTGCCTGCGTTTTAACTCCTGATTTATTTTTGCCAGCTCTACCCTTAATCCCGCTGGCATACCTTCTAAAATTGCGATAATTGCTCTTGCGTGTGATTCACCTGCAGTTAAGTATCTTAACATAAGCACCTCCTGTTTATTTCCACAATCCTCTGCGATTTTCGCGTGCTTGGCGATATAATTCTAAAAATAAAGCCTCATATTTCACATTGGGGGCAATAGTCATTAAAGACGCATAACCCTGCTCAACGATCTTGGCATTTACAAATGTGCCGTCCTTTAGATAAACATAGGCGAGAAGCCGCTCATATCTATCGCGCTTTTCTACATCAAACTCTAAACTTACGCGCCTACCCTCAACCAAATCCTTGGTAAATTCATAAGCACGCCTGCCTAATTTCTGAATTGTGCTGATATCCTGTCTGGTACGTTGAGCATCGCGATAGAGTTTATCGGACTCATGCATTTCAGGCGTATCTATGCCGATAAGCCGCACCCTTTGGCCATTCTCAAGCTGTATAGTATCACCATCAACAACCCGCTTAACATAAATATTTGTATAATCATAGGTCTTACCAAAAGGAATAGTAAATACACCTTTATCAGAATTATAATTTACGTTAATTTCATCAGCGTAAACGCAAACTTTAATTGATAATAACAATGCTGCGATTAAAAGAACGGCTTTGATAATCTCCTTCAACTTGTAATCCCCCTTTTAATGAGCAGATAACTTACGGAGGCTCTAAAAAGAGCAACGTAAGTTATCTGCTCATTTATTTTACTCTTTTTAATTGGATAAATCAACAATTTTAGATTATAATACCCTTTATGATTTACGACCGGTTTCAACAAGAGGCAATTGATTATATAAATCAGGATTATTCAGTAATTGTTTCAGCGCCCACAGGCGCAGGAAAAACTGCCATCGCTGAATATATTATCACAAACTCAATTCAGAAAAAAGTAGGCGTAATTTACACTGCTCCTATCAAGGCCCTGTCTAACCAAAAATTTCGCGACTTCCAGAATCAATTTGCTGAAAATATAGGTATTTTAACCGGAGATGTATCCATAAACCCGGATGCGCCTGTATTAATTATGACTACGGAGATATTTCGCAACAAAATTCTGGATGAGCCAAAAAGCCTAGAAAAATATTCCTGGGTTATCTTTGATGAAATCCACTATATTGATAATCCTGAGCGCGGCACAGTTTGGGAGGAATCTTTGATATTTCTTCCCGGGCATATGAAATTACTCGCCCTTTCTGCAACCATACCCAATATAAAGCAACTTGCCTCCTGGATTGAATCTATACATAACAAACCGATAAAAACAGTTATCGAGGAGGAGCGTCCGGTGCCCTTACATTTCTTTTTCCAATGCTCCAATGAAATTGCGGATAAAATAGACGCTTTAAAAAGATTAAGATTTGGAAAACCAAATAGGTTAACTGCGCTCATAAATTACCTGCGCCAAAAAGATGGCCTGCCCTGTATTTACTTTGTCTTTGGCAGAAGAAAGGCAGAAAATTTAGCCCAGGAATTATCCAGTTATAATTTTCTCAATAATAAAGAAAGGGCAGAAATTATAAACCTCTACAATTCCCTTTGTAAACGTTTTGACTTAAGGCAAGATAAGACTGCGCAAGGCCTATATCCACTTATCCAAAGAGGAATTGCATATCATCATGCGGGGATGTTGCCTACCTTAAAGGAGGTTGTGGAAAGATTGTTTACCAGCCGCCTGCTAAAGGTTATCTTTACCACCGAAACCTTTGCCTTGGGCATTAATATGCCCAGCCGCTCGGTATGCCTTGATGATTTACGGAAATTCTATGGCCGTTATGTCCGGAACCTTAAAACGCGCGACTTTTATCAGATGGCTGGCCGCGCGGGCAGACGCGGAATAGATAAAGAAGGATTTGTCTACTGTCGCATAAATTTACATAAAATAAATCTGGAGGAAACAAGGCGTATTATTTATGGAAAATCTGAGGAGGTCAAAAGCCAGCTCAATGCCTCCTATGCCACTATACTAAATCTCTATGAGAAATACAAAGAAGAGCTCTTTAAAATCTATCCTTTGTCTTTACATTATTTTCAATCCCATAAAAACGAACAAAGGGAAGCCTTAAGGCTTATTGAAGCAAAACTAAAACTTTTAAAAGAATTTGGCTATATAGATAACGGTATACTTACCCAAAAAGGTAAGTTTGCTAAAACCGTTTATGGTTATGAATTAATCCTATCCGAGCTAGACGAGCAGAATATCTTAGAGCAATTGGATGAATTTGGATTAGGAATTATTGCAGTTGCTACAGTCTTTGAACCCAGAAAAAACCAGCGCCCGCCCAGCCTCTCTAAAGCCAGTAGAAAAATAAAGGCGGCCTGTGATGAAATATATGAGCAGATAAGACACAAAGAGCGAAAATATAGAATCTATCCTTTTAGTAAGCAACCTTATTTTCATTTAAGCGCGAGTATTGAAGCATGGCTGCGCGGCACAAACTTTGAGAGGATTTTACAATTTACAGATACTGATGAAGGTGAGGTAGTGCGTTATTTTAGGATGGCAGTACAGATCCTAAGGGAAATTCTAAAGGCCAATGTTTGTTCGCACATCTTAAGAGAAAAAATAAAAGAAACTATCCGTGTGATTAATCGCGATATCATAGATGCGGAGAAACAGCTTCGGGAAGCTTAACTTAAGACCGAGGTCTTAAAACAGATTAGCGGCATCCGAAAATACATCTTAGGACATCGAGAAAACTGTACTGCCTTTTAAGATGTTTTTTGTATCTTCTGTGTGTTGTCCTATGCATCCTTTTCATATTCAAACATCCCCCTTTCTTACATCCCCACCGGCATTCCCGCATAAAGCCTCAATACAGTAAGAAAATTTATGTGTCTTTTGGCGTGCTGGTTTATTCTCTTACGTAACTTACGATAAATACGTTTCATTTTTACCCTCTTCTTTTGCTCTGTACACTTTCATACAGACTATCCTTTTACGGTAATGATTCTGTACCGGTAATAACAAAACCATACCCCGATAGAGCTTATCTAACTTTTCAATAGCAAAAAACATAACCCCGCCTTTAGATTGGAGTGCTTTTACTCTTGTGGCTTCAGAGTAGATATTCATCTTAGATTTTTCCTTTATTTTCTGATTCCTGCTCTTGGACCAGCTTGGCAATAGCTTCCATAATCCGCGCTTTAAGTTCCCCATCATCCTTTATGCCTGATGCATTCATCTTGGTCTGAGTCAGGATATCTGCTATATCTTGGATAATCTGAGCTCGGGATAAGTGTTTTCCTGTAGAAAACATCATATCCTTTTCCAGCTTATCCAAGAAATCTAGTTCTTCTCTGGTTAAGAAAGTTACCACTCTGTGAGTCAATAATTTATCTTTCATCTTTTTCGCCTCCAGGTGAGTCGCCACAATGCGTGGCGGCTCTATCTGACCCCTCATTTACTCTCCGTGGCTGGTGGGTAAAATAAAAAACCCTAAAGGCAATCTTTAGGGTTCATTTCCCTCTTTGGCAACGCAGCCCCCCTCACTCAATAAATTGAGTGAGGGGCTGTCGCTTTGCGCCCCAGCATTACTGCTAGTTTGCCTTTATCAGTAGGACATTTTTACCAAATTGTCAAAGTGTCATCTTACAAAAAAAGTATAACACATCTTTAGAGCCTTTTCAAGGAGAGGAAGGATATTTTTTTATATAATCCTGGATAATCTTTTTGTGGTCAAAGGCGAAATCCAGATTTTCTATCTCGCTTAGTTTTACTATCTTCGCCGAGGCGGCATCATCTCCTGCTTTAGGCTTTCCTTCTGCCTTGGCAATAAATATTGTGCCGATAGTATGAAAACGCGGGTCGCGGTTGGGCTCTGAATATGTATGAAATTGCCTTAAATCAATTAAATCCAGCCCTGTTTCTTCTTTCGCTTCTCTCTTTACTGCCTCCTCTAAACTCTCGCCATAATCCACAAATCCACCCGGAAGGGCCCAGCCAAAAGGAGGATTGCTGCGCTCAATCACCACAATTCCATCATTCCCGCCTGCCGGCGAGGCAGGAATTTCAATTATCGCATCTACGGTAGTAAAAGGGCCGTTTTGTAATTTCTGGGTAATATACTCTAAGTAACTGATCACGCCTTTATTAAATAGACTATATGCTTCTTGATCAAAAAGGCAGAAGATTATCTCTTTAAGGCAAGAGCTTCTTTCTCTTAGATGCCGAAAAACCTCTTGTGCCATAATTTTCGCTGCAGCCAACAAAGGAAAACCACCCACTCCACAACCCAAAGCTGGAAAGGCAATTGAAGTTACCTTTAACTCTTCCGCAACTTTCAAAGCGCTCCTTGCGGAATCTCTGATTTTTATTTCATCAGTCTGAAAATCCATGCCCATAGTAGCTGCGTGTATCACATATTTTGCTTTTAAACTCCCGGCAGAAGTTGCTAAAGCTTGGCCAATCTTTATCGGGCCTTTCTTGACCGCCTCATCTTCAATGCTCCTGCCGCCTTTTCTTTTTATTGCCCCTGCCACTCCCCCGCCCATCAATAATTTATTATTAGCGGCATTTACTATGGCGCCTACTTTTAATTCTGTAATATCGGCCTGCACAATTTTAATTTCTGTATCTTTTATCTTCATATTTAAAATTTCTCTAAAATTAATTTCTTTTCCTTCTGGTCAACTTTAAAGTTAAACCTCCCCAAGAAAGACATCCCTAATAACCCATCGCCAAAATTAATCTCTCCTACCTCCTCTAACAGAATAGCCGCCTCTACATTTTCTGCTTCCACACCCTGCGCTTTAACGCTTTCTAAAATAATATACTTGGCATCAATCTTACGACCATCTGCCAAGGTTAATTTGGCATCTGGTTTAACTTTATCCAAATTTATTCCTATTTTTTTTGCCATATCTTTTCTTAACATTATAAGCGAGGCTCCGGTATCTAAAACAAGGGAGGCCTCAACTTTTCTATTTAAGGTAACATTTAATATTATACCTTGTCTTTCTTGGGAAAACTCAACTTTTTTGGGCATCCTTTCCTCTTCTTCCCGCTGCTTTTGCAATCTCTGCTGCGCCTGAACAATCCGTCTCTCCCACTTCAGGCGAATTACCTGGGCCTCTGGGGGAGCTGATTTTTCTATCCTTTCTATTTCGTCTTTATCAAACTTAATAAATCCCTGGCAGACCTCTAATTCAATTGTTTTCTCATCTTCACTTTTTATCAAGCCTTCAATGCTACGGCCATTCTTAAGATACAGCGTATCTGCCGGGGATTTAGCCAAGAAAATTGCCCAGAAAATTAAACTCAAAACCATTGCTTTCTTCATAGAATTAACCCTTTAAATTTTTATTTCTAATCTAAGCTCAGTATAAACACCGTTTTTTATATCCACTTCTCCTAAGCTATTGTCCCTATATTTTAGAGAACGGCCAAATATGCCACCACAAGAAAGAGAACTCTCTATAAATTTATTAACCTTATATTTTATGCCCGCACCCAGATGCGTTTGGCGGTAGCGTAAAACCACATTTTTTAAATTATCCTTGGTTACCTCAAATTCCCCGAAAGAACTTCCTCCTTCACCAAACAAAGTAATTTTATCATTAAAGATATAACTGATATTTGGCCTTTTGGGTGTAATTTCAAAGGTTAATTTGTCATTTGGCTTGTAAATAAAACCCAATATCGGTAAAACCTCATTTTCAAAATCCGGATAAAAAGCTACACCTAGCAAAAATGTCCATTTCTCGGTTGGTTGATGAATAAAAAATACACGCGAAGGTATGCGAAAACCCGAACTACGAAAACCCCAATCGTCCCCATAAAAAGAAGGACTCACTCCTAGAGATAAATAAGTCTTATCTACATTGAAAATTGGCAAGGTGGTTTCTATATCCGTAGTTAATCCTACTAAATGCGCAGGCAATTTAACACCAGTAGTATTTTCTATACCTATATATGTATTATCTAAAGAAAGCTTAAATGGCAACTTATCAAATGCCTTGAATCCATAGCTGCATTCACTATCTGCCTCCATAATCTCTACCTTTCCTGATTGTGCATCAACGCTGCGGGAAGGCATATAGCGAAAATAAGAATCAATCTTAGTCTCAGCCATTATCGGCTTATAAAAAAATAAAAAAGCAGATAAAATTATAAATGGAGCTGACTTAATTTTACCGCTCTGCATCAATCCTCCTCTTTAATGAGCAGATAACTTACGGAGTGAAACGACGTAAGTTATAGCGAAGCGTCTGCGAATTAATTCCCAAAAATAGCATCTTTTAATCCTCTGATGATATCAACAACTGCTGCTTGAAATTTATATTTTGGCTCATTCAGTGTGCCGCTTATCTTTATTATACCGAACCTTCCTGCTTGTCCAACTATGGCGGTGGTAATATCTTTAAAGGTGCCGGTTAGGGGAACCATCTCATCCAAGACTTGCACATTCAAAGAAGCATCGATAGAGCTATCAAAGCCTATCTTAACCGGGCCAGACAGATCAGCAATATTACTTTTCAGTCTTAAATCATCCGTAAAAATATACTGGTCTTGAACCAAAAACGCACAAGCTCCTTCCTGAAAAACAATATTGGCAAAATCCTTAGCAAAAAGTAGAGACCCCAGGCCTCTAAATAGATTGAGCTGCCAGAGCTTACCTTCAGAAATATTAATCTTTCCTGTTCCTTTTAATTTAGAGATATCATTTAAAAAACCATTGAGCTTAAGTTGGGCCTGGAGTGTACCAGAGATATCCTTTTCTTTTGCTTTTGTATCGAGTTTTAACTTTTCAATTTTAATGTTTTGTATATCCGCATTTATAAAATAGGGCGGGTTAGCTGAATTCAGATTCATCTTTGCACCTGCCTCGATTGTGCCATCGTATAAAGAGGAATGCATAAGCGGTATATCAATTATACCTTCTGACTGATTATAACTCATCAACAAATCACTGGATTTTAACCCGTAAATTGATAGAGACTGGCTAGAAAGTTCGGCCTTAATGGTGCAGGATTTAAAATCACTTAAATTGCCATCTAAATTAAATTGCATCCTGACTTTACCTTGCGGGTTGATTTGTTCCAGTTTGTTTTTAAAATTTTTTAGGATATTTTTCAGGTCTTCTAAATTTATATCTGAATCACCCCTTATATCCATTGTTAAATTGGATGGGTCTTTAGTATCCACTTCTCCTGCCAGCGAGAAATCAGAATTGAGATATTTGCCTGTAAATTGAGAGAAATTTACTACTTTATTGTAAATAGCAAAATTAGTTTCTAGCACAACATCTTGGGAAGTTAATGCTAATTGAACTTTTGGTGTCTTAAAATCGGTTAATAACCCTCCGGTTTTATAAGGTATGCCCAAATATTTAAAATTAATGTCTTGCCATTTGAGCTGATTTTGCGTAAATTCTAGCCTACCATTAATATTCTCAACGGGCGAAGTGAATTTTTCTAATTTTACTACTGTATCAAGAATATCTAAATAGCCCTTTATTGGTAATGGTCCCTGGGAGGGAATTTGGGTCTCTAAGCCCAAAGATAACTTACCTTGCCCCTCTATCTGGCCCGGAAAAGTAAATTTGAATTTTTCTTTTAATATTCCTTGCAGAAAACTCATATTTAATGAAGATGCAATATTGATATTCAGTAAGGGGTTATTGAAGTCGGTAAGATTGAACTTAGCCGTTATCGGCATACCCCAAATATTTGCACTCAAATTATCTGAAGAGATATTTGATTTAGTGAAAGATACCTGTCCATTAATATTATCTAGCCTGTCTATAAATTCTAACCCTTGAATTCCGGCATCAGCAATATTTGCCTTTCCGGAAAATTCGATTTGTTTGTCTTTCAAGTTATATTGAAGATTGGCCTTTATCTCTGAATTCAGCTTGGCTTTAAGCTTTTCTTTGGAAATAGTTAAGTTCTTATTCTCAAGCGTAAAGTCAATAGAAAGAACACCATCTTTTGATTTTAGGTCTATCAAAACATCGGTCAGGCCCTCTGTAATGTCAACTCCCACATTTTGATAATAAGGGAGAAATTCCTTAGCCACAAAATTTTGCAGAGAGATTTTCGCAGTTAAAAATTTTTCAAGTATCTCATACTTACCCGCGGCTTTTATCTGAACGGGTAGTTGAGCAGGAATTTCCGATTTAAGATTGAACTTTACATTGGCAGGTAAATTTAAGTATAGACTAAAATCCAAATTTTCTATATCTTTGGCAAATGGCAGAGAAAAAGTATCGTCTCTAAAGCGAATGCGAGCATCCATTACTGTAACTCTGAAAATAGATACTTTGAACTTAGATTTCTTGGCTTCGGAAATTTTTCTTACGAATAAATCCTGGATGTTAAATGTGTTATCTTTTCTGCGCACTAAAAGCATTGAGGCAGACTTAAGCCGTATAGAAGGGATAATAATCTGTTTTTTTAGAATAGGAATGATAAGAAATCTACAAGAGCCCTCTTTAAGACTGAGCAGAGTTTCTATATCATCATAAATAACTAAATTTCTTAAAACCAGGCCTTTAAATATATTGAAACGTAAAGTTTCAAGGCTAACCTCTTTTCCTGTTATATCCTTAAGACCCGAAATAACTAAAGTTTTTATTTTTGTAGGAAGGATAACATTATTTAAATAAAATATACCCATACTTACAACTAAAGCTAAAATAAAAACAATCAAAAAAATTTTATTTTTCATATTTCTTTATAAGCTTTGTCACAATTTTTAGTGCTTCAGTCTTACATTTAACCTTGCCTATTGCCTGCAATTCCTCTATCTCAGATAAAATTTTACCAATTAACGGAGAGGGCTGCAGTTTAAATTTATTTATTAAATCATTGCCGTTTATCAAACGCACCAGTTTCTTCTCTTTCTTTTTTCTAAAATATTCTTTGACCAAGCCAGAAACCAATCTTTCATGCCTTAGGCGAGATTCTTTAGTAGTCAGGCGACCTTTGGTTGAGCGCTGGTCAGCAATAGCCATTAAAAGTATGCTTATTGCCTCATTTGCCGTATCGCGGAAAAAACGGAATTTCGCCCGGTTACTGATTACCTCGTTATCCGCAAGATAACCCGGACGCAAATGGCAAAAGACTATTTTCTTCAAGGCATTCAGTTCATCATTAGAAAGCCGCAGGCGCTGGCAGATATTCTCAATAATTTCCAAGGCAATTCTTTCATGGCCGTGGAATATGGTCTTGCCGTTTTTGCGGCGTCGCGCCTTGGGTTTTCCGATATCATGTAAAAACGCGCCTAATTTGATTAAGGCCCGTCGTCTCCTTTCGGATGAAATAATTTCATTGAGATAATCTTGGATTTCTTGATTATTTTTACGTTCTTTGATTAAACCTTCCAGCTGTTTAATTGTCTCCAGCGTATGTTCCCAGACATCCAGATGATGATACGGCCCCTGTTTTACATTGCGCATCATCTCAATCTCAGGAAAAATTATCTTTAGGATTTTTAGCTTATCCAACGCCAGTAAATAATCGAAAGCGCAAGGGCTATCCAAAATCTTGAATAATTCATCGCGGATGCGCTCGAAGGAAACCTGGGATAATTTATTCCTTTTTAATTTTATTAAGCGTAAAGTTTCTGGGTGTAAGTTAAAATTAAAAAGGCAGGCAAAACTAAAAGCGCGCAATATCCTTAGCGGGTCTTCATCAAAGGCCTTCTTGCTTACTATTTTTATTATTTTATGTTTTAAGTCTTCTCTGCCGCAGTAAGGGTCGATAAGCAAATCATCTAATTCAGGACGGGTAAATACCTTCTCCAATTCTAAGGCCATGGCATTTATCGTAAAATCGCGATGCAACAAATCTTCCTCTAAAGTCTTACCGCGAAAATCTGTAAAATCTAAGGTATATGCCTTATCTTTTATTTTCTTTACCGCGCGGCAGGCGCCGTGTTCTTTATCTAAAACCACAAAGCCCGCTTTTATCTCCTTGGCTAGTTTCCTGCCAAAATTTATCGCACCTTTTTTGAGGCAGAAGTCTATATCCGGATTCTCCTTTTCTCTGCCTAATAAAATATCGCGCAATATGCCACCTACCAGGTAGAGCTTTATTTTCTGGGCTTTGGCAAAGCGATAAATAATCTGAAGTAGATTTTGCTCTTTTGAAGAAAACTTAAGATAGGATTTCATATTTAGCTAATTTTTGCGGGTGACGAGGCGTGCTTTGAGTGAGCATCTAGTTTATGTGTGAACTTATGGCGAGGGGTGACGCGACTGATTCCGAGGAGCGTGATGCGACGAGGAACAGGCGCGGCAGGACCCCGAGCCTCTGCAGGACCCGCAAAAGTATAAATCATTTCTCTTTATTAAATATCTCTGACTGTTTGATAATTTCGTCTTCGACAAATATAGGCGCATGCGCCCTTACTGCCAGGGCAATGCTATCAGAGGGACGGGCATCAATAGCCTTGGTTGTGCCATCTGCGGCTTTTAGAATAATTTTGGCATGAAAGGTATTCTCCTCTAACTTATCGATAATTATCTTATCAATACTGGCTTCTAAATTCTCAATAGTCGAATGCAATAAATCGTGGGTCAGGGGCCGGGGAGGAGTAAAACCACTTATCTTTAATTTTATGGCTGAGGCCTCAGCAAGTCCTATGACAATAGGTAAAATCCGGCTGCCATCTTTTTCTTTTAAAACAATAAGCTGGTCGTGCCTTTTCTCATCAATAACAATCTTGTTTAACTCCATCTCTATCATATATCAGTCTCCCTATTATTTTGTAGGTCTACGTTTACCTTTACCGAGCATATCTTTTAATTCTACCATAAATTGTCCGACATCCTTAAATTGCCTGTATACCGAAGCAAACCTTACATAGGCCACATCATCTAAATTTTTTAATTTTTCCATAACTAACTCACCGATGCGAGAAGAGGAAACTTCGCGGTCGCTCTTTTTTTGAATTGCGTGCTCAACCTGCGTAACAGTTTCTTCCATCTTCTCTACGCTAATCGGCCTTTTCTCGCAGGCCTTCATAATACCAGCTAAAATTTTCTTGCGGTCAAATGGCTCGCGTCTGCTATCTTTCTTTATCACCATTAAAGAAACCTCTTCCACATACTCATAAGTAGTAAAACGCTTTCCGCACTTTAGGCATTCCCGTCTGCGCCTGACTGCTGATTCCTCGGCAGTAGCACGTGAATCCACAACCTTATCCTCTTTATAGCCACAGTGCGGGCATCTCATTTTATTAACCTTTTTACCTTGATTTTGGCTTCCTTAAATAATTCCATCGCCATTTTATCAGGATAACCTTCAGCAATGACAATCTCTTTAATGCCGGCATTAATCAGCATCTTAGCGCATATCACACAGGGTTGATTTGTGGCATAAAGAGTGCTTCCTTTCAAACTTACACCATATAAAGATGCTTGAATGAGTGCATTTTGTTCAGCATGCAAAGCCCTGCAGAGTTCTTGCCTCTGGCCAGAAGGGATTTTTAATTTTTCACGCAAACACCCGATATCAATACAATGTTTAAGACCTGATGGCGCACCGTTATATCCTGTAGCTAAAATTCTTTTATCCAGAACTGTAACTGCTCCTACATGCCGACGCAGACACGTAGACCTTTTTGCAACAAGTCCAGCTACTTCTAGAAAATATTCATCCCAACTCGGGCGTCTCTGTATCTTCGCTTTTTTAATTTTTCTTCTCATCTAATTTATGGTATGGAATTTCAAAAACCGAAATTCCAACCACTGAAAATCGCACCTTAAGGTTATCGCCGAAGGCGATTTTCTTGTAGCAATTCTGAATATAGAGGAAACTTTCTGGTTAAATTTAAGACCTCTTTTTTAACCTCCGTTAACTTCTTAGGCTCATCACTGGCTTGGATGGCATCAGTAATAAACTGGGCAATTTTACGCATATGGATTTCTTTCATTCCGCGCGTTGTCACTGCCTGAGTTCCTACGCGGATGCCGCTTGTAACCGAGGCGCTTTTTTTATCAAAAGGAATGAGATTTTTATTTACCGTGATTCCTGCCTCTTCTAAAATTAAAGAAGCATCGGCTCCGGTAATCCTTTTCTCAGTCAAATCTATAAGTAACAAATGCGTATCTGTGCCCCCAGAAACAATACGAAATCCCTTTTTTGCTAAGGCCCCGGCTAATTCTCGAGAATTTCTCACTATTTGTCTTTGATAGTTCCTGAATTTTACACTCATTGCTTCTCGAAAAGCCACTGCCTTAGCAGCAATTACATGCATTAAAGGCCCGCCTTGTATCCCAGGAAAAATCCGGGCATCTATTTTCTTGGCAAATTCTTCTTTACAAATCACAAAACCGCCCCGCGGGCCGCGTAATGTCTTATGCGTAGTGGAAGAAACAAATTCAGCATAGGGAACTGGTGAAGGATGAACTCTCGCTGCCACAAGTCCGGCAATGTGCGCCATATCTACAAATAGATAAGCTCCTGCTTTATCACAAATTTTACGGAATTCCTTAAAATCAATCTTTCGCGGATATGCTGAGGCACCCGCCACAATCATCTTAGGTTTGTATTTCTTTGCTAAATATAGAATATTATCATAATCTAACATCTCGGTTTTTCTATCCACGCCGTAACCGATCACCTTATAAAACATGCCGGAAAAATTATGCGGATGACCATGAGTTAGATGTCCTCCTGCAGCTAAATCCATGGCCAGAATAGTATCACCTAAGTTTAGCACACTAAAATAAACTGCCATATTTGCCTGAGTTCCAGAATGCGCCTGGACATTAACATGCTCGCCACCAAAGAGTTCTTTTGCTCTTTTTATAGCTAATCGCTCTGCTTGATCAACATATTCACAGCCTCCATACCAACGATGCCCAGGATAGCCTTCTGCATATTTGTTAGTTAAAACCGAACCTTGAGCTTCCAGCACAGCCAGAGAGGCAAAATTCTCTGAAGCAATCAGCTCTAAATTTGCTTCTTGTCTTTTAATTTCATTCTTTATCGCTTCATAAATTTCAGGATCTGTTTTCTTTATATGTTTTAAGCTCTCCATTTCCTTATTTCCTTTTCTATTTTTTTGATCTGATTCAGGCGTCTTTGGTGCCTGCCGCCTTTAAATTCTGTATTTAGCCAAACTCCGATGATTTTTTTAGCTGAATTTAGATTTACAAATAGTGAACCCAAAACCAAGACATTGCTATCATTATGCTCGCGCGAGAGCCGGGCTGCCTTCACATTGTAACAGAGTGCGGCGCGCACAGCGGGAAATCTATTTGCCACAATAGAGTTACCGATGCCGCTTTTACAGATAAGGATGCCTCTTTTGTATTTGCCTTGTGATATCACTTTAGCTAAAGAATAGGCGAATTCAGGATAATCGCAACTGTCTTTAGAACGAGTGCCCAGGTCTTTTATTCTAAAACCTTTTTTTTCTAAATACGGCTTTAATCTTTCTTTCAAAACAAAACCAGCGTGGTCTGAAGCAATAATAATAGATTTCATCCTTCGACTCCCTTCGGTTACTCAGGATGACACTGAGCGTAAGCCGAATGTGTCATATTAAATTACTCATTTTCTCAATAGCTTCTTTGATAATAGCAAATGTTTTTTCGTAAAATTCCTGCGGCTTGCCTATAGGGTCAGCAATATCAAGCTGACTATCATTCATTTTAGCAAATTCTTTTAATAAAAAAAGCCTATTTTTTGCCTCGGGGGCTAATTCTAAGGCTCTTTGTTCATGTAAGCGTTCCATAACTAATATAATATCGGACTTCTTAAGCATTTCTTTAGTTACTTTTTGCGAGAAGTGAGTGGAGACATCAATGCCTTCTATTCTTAAAAGCTCTATGGTTGGTTCAGTTGCGCTTAGTCCACCTAACATCATTATTCCGGCAGATAAAACTTCTACATCATCTCTATTTTTTTCTTTTAATTTCTTTTCTAATAATGCCTTGGCCATTACTGAACGGCAGGAATTGCCGGTACAGACAAAAAGCACAACCTTCTTTTTAATTACTGCCTCGATTTCTTCTTTTTTAAGTACTCCCTGTCTTAAAATCTGTAAAGGCTCAACAGTTAAATCAACAACCGAAGATTCTATTCCTAACCTGGTGTTGCCGGCATCTATGGCAAAATCTACCAATCCATCTAAATCTTCTATGGCATCTGGAAAATTTGTCGGTGCGGGTTTGCCGGAAATATTCGCCGAAGGACAAACTATAGGAACCTTCGTCAGATTAATGACTCCCAGAGCAATTTCATTATCCGGTAGACGCAAGCCCACCGTGCCTATATCTTTGGATTTAAGAATTATAGTCAAAGGCCCTGGCCAGAATTTATCAATTAGTTTATAAGCTGCAATAGGTATGGTTCTGGCAAATTCTTCAATTTTTCCTTTTTCATCTATGTGAATAGAAAAAGATTTATCTTTCGGTCTTTTTTTAATTTCGTATAATCTTTCTAATGCATTTTTATGCAACATATTCGCCGCTATGCCATATACGGTCTCTGTGGGAATGATTACTAACCCACCATTAATTAAAATATTAGCTGCTTCTTCCAAAAATTTCTGTTCAGGATTTAGGGGATCTACTTTTACTATTTTGGCAGAACTCATATTTTAGTTGTCAGTTGTCGGTCTTCAGTTATCAGTTTAAATCTTAATTCTAATCTGCTTAATCTTTACCTGCATCTTTTTCTTATATGCAATAAGCCTTGATTGTATCTTTCTATCGTTAATGCCTAAAATTTCTAAGGCAAATAAAGCGGCGTTCTTTGCGCCTTGTTTTCCTATGGCCATACATGCTACAGGGACTCCGCCCGGCATCTGCACTGTGGATAATAACGAATCTAGGCCTTTTAAACTTTTTGTCTCAATAGGAATTCCGATCACTGGTAATGTAGTATGAGCTGCAACCACACCTGCTAAAGCTGCTGCACCGCCTGCTGCAGCAATAAAAACTTTTATTCCTCTTTTGGGCGCACTTTCTACATATCCTGCTAACTCCTTAGGCGTTCTATGCGCTGATAAAACTTTAATTTCAAAACCTACCTTAAATTCTTTAAGTAAATTTATCGCTTCTTTTATAATTTCTAAATCCGATTGGCTACCCATTATGATACTGATTTTGCTCATAATACCTCCCTTTAAATCTTGTGTTTTAGCGGGTCCTGTCTTGGCTATTTTTTCGCCGCATCACGCGGCTCAAAAACAGCCAAGCCACCCGCTAAAAACATTATTCTAAAGCTCTCCGCCCTATATCTTTTCTATAATGCATCCCCTCAAAATGAATCTTTTCAACTGCCTGATATGTTCTATCTATTGCCTCTTTTATAGTATTGCCTAAACCTGTAACCCCCAAGACCCTTCCGCCACTTGTTACGATATGCGATTTGCCATTTGCGATAAGCGATTTGGTTCCTGCATGAAATACTACTACGTCCTTCATATTCGCTGCCTCATCTAATCCAAAAATCTCTTTTCCCTTTTCGTAATCGCCCGGATACCCGCCTGAAGCACAAGCCACACAAACACAAGCCCGATTATCCCAACTAAGTCCGCCCAACTTTACAACTCTATTTAATTTATCTTCGCTTGTCGCCATCATCGTCTCTAATAAATCAGATTTAAGACGTGGTAAAATCGCCTGTGTCTCAGGGTCTCCGAAACGCACATTGAATTCTAAAGTTTTTGGACCTTCTTTGGTAATCATAATTCCGGCATATAATACACCTTTATAATCTATGCCTTCTTTTACTAAACCATCAATGGTGCGATAGATAACCTTATCTAAAATCTCTTTAAATAATTCTTGTGTCACTGTCGGCGCCGGTGAATAAGCGCCCATTCCACCCGTATTGGCGCCTTGGTCATTATCGAAAATGCGCTTATGATCTTGACTAGAGGCCAAAGGAATTACTTCTTTGGAATCAGTAATTACGAGAATAGATGCTTCCTGTCCCTCTAAACACTCTTCAATAATCACTTTGTTTCCCGCATCACCAAAGATTTTTTTTTGCATTATGGAATCAACTGCCTCTTCTGCCTCATCAATAGTTTTGGCTACAATTACGCCTTTTCCTTGCGCCAAGCCATCTGCTTTTACTACACAAGGCACGCCGATTTTCTCAATATATTTTTTTGCCGCATCCGCATTATCAAAAATTTTAAAATTAGCTGTAGGGACATTATATTTAGCCATTAATCCTTTGGCAAAAACTTTACTTGCTTCTAATCGTGCTGCTTTTTTTGTCGGGCCGAATATCCTTAATTTATGATTATTGAACTCATCTACAATTCCTACAGCTAACGGTGCTTCCGGACCGACTAGCGTTAAATCTATTTTTTCTTTTCGGGCAAAATCTAGTAATCCTTTTATGTCATCAGCTTTTATATCAATACATTCTGCCTGTCTTAAAATTCCGCCATTTCCCGGCGCGCAAAAGATTTTATCCACCAGTTTTGATTGCGCAATCTTCCAAACCAGCGCATGCTCTCTCCCCCCTGAACCAATCACCAAGATACGCATAAAACTTTAGTACCTTTCTTACCTGTATTAATCTTTGCCCGCAAGAATATCTTTCACACGGTTACGGCACCATTCAATAGTCCCTGCATCATAAAATCCGTTACAAATATTCAGGTCATTCTTCATAGCTGCAAGATCAACATAACAGGATTGCTGAAATCCTAATGTTTCTATCTCTTGACAGATAGCCTCATTCCCCATAACAAGAGCAACTGTATTCAAACACTTATCTCTACTTAGATAATCTTGCATATTTCTGCAGGCCTCAATATCCCCCTTTATTCCAGTCACACATATTTCTTGATCTGAGGAATTGTTTATATTTCTGCACAGACTTCTATCGCGAGTTTTCACAGCCACGTCAAAATAGCACTTGTCTTTTTTAAATGGATCCCCGACTATGTGTGCGCAGATTTCCGGGTCCTTAGCTTTCTGCGCGTTCCTGAATTTTATGTAGTTACGTTGTTCGAGAGACGGCTTCAGAAAAATAAAACCTGTTTGAGCATGCATGAATAAACCGGCAGCTAAAACAATAAACGAAACCGTGTAATTATTTACTGTAGCAAGGAGTACCGCGCCGATAACGCCCGCTACAATACAAATGCCAAATTGAATAAAAGCCTGTGCGATCACCGCAAAACTCTGCCAAGCAAGTTGCGGGTTTGCCCGATAAAATGTGCCTAAAACAGCAAAGACACAGAAAAAACCGAAATAGAAGCCAGAAAACAATGCAAACAAGATTTTTATGAGTGATCTCATGTCCAGATTATTTCGTTTCCTTCTCAGCCTTCTTTAACGGCAAAACTCCTGCCATGTCGCCGATGACATTAACTAATCTGTCTCTGTAGGACAACAATTTTAGCATTATTAGCAAGCACATGCTCCCTACCACCCGAACCGATAACTAAAATTCTCATATTCTATATTTCTTACCCGGCTCCCTGCCCGGCGACAGGCAAAAACGGAATTTTCCCGCTTAACGGGTGGCTTGGCTGTTTTTGAGCGGGGCGTCCGAGGAACCCGAGCGGGCACGGTTGCCTAGCTAAATACGAAATCAGGCAGAGCGAGGGTCCGCAGGCGAACGGAATCCCCCTTGCGATAAAGTAACAGGGGGGAGAGCGTCCCCGCGAGAAAATAGCCAAGACAGGACCCGTTACCTCATATAATCTCTACTTCCTTCTTACCTTTTACAACTTCCCCAATCACCCACGACTTCAATTTAAATTCCGCTAATTTCTGAATTATTGCTTTCGCGGATGCGGGCGCCACCATCAAAACCATCCCACAGCCCATATTAAAAGTATGATACATTTCTTTGTCTTCTATATTTCCCTTATTTTGAATCAAGCGGAATATTTTAGGAACAATCCAAGAATCTTTATTAATCCTCACGTTGACATTATTAGGTAAAATGCGCGCTATTTTGTCATAGAAAGCGCCACCGGTAATGTGGGCAATGCCTTTTATCGTATTGCGTCGTGCGTATTGCGTATTGCGTAACAAAGATAAAACTGGCTTGACATAAATGCGTGTGGGTTTAAGTAACTCGTGGCTCATTCTTTTTAATTCGCTTTTAGAGAAAACTTTTCTTACCAAAGAATAACCATTGGAATGTATGCCGTTTGATTCTAAACCAATAACTACATTACCAACTTCTATTTTTGAACCATCGATAATCTTATCTTTCTCAACCACGCCCACACAAAAACCTGCTAAATCGTATTCTCCCTCTTTATACATCCCCGGCATCTCAGCAGTCTCACCGCCAATTAAAGAGTAACCGGATTCAATACAGCCCTGATTTATGCCTTTGACTATATCAAAAAGCACCTCGGGTTCTAATTTACCGCAAGCGATATAATCCACAAAGAATAACGGCTCAGCCCCCAAGCAGAGGACATCATTAACATTCATCGCTACTAAGTCAATCCCTACTGTATCATGAATATTGGCTAACTGGGCAATCTTTAATTTTGTGCCCACCCCATCGCTGGACGATACTAACACCGGCTTTTTGTATTCTTCCTTAGGAAAACGAAAGAGGCTACCAAATCCTCCCACGCCCTTTAATACCAAAGGCCCGTAAGATTTCTTAAGCAGGCTTTTGAGTCGCTGTTTAAAAGCAGTTGCTTTCCGGATATCCACGCCCGCCTTTTTATAAGTCAATCCTTCGGCTCGTTTCACTCGCTCAGGATGACACTCAAGCGAAGTCGAATGTGTCAATTTTTTCATTTAGGCGCCTTTCCCGTCCAACAATAAAGGCAGAGTTTATCCTTGGCAAGGCCTATGGCTTTGACCATATCGCCTAATTTCTGGTATTTTAAAGTGGTAACACCGATGTCTTTGGCAATCCACTCTACCATTTTCTTATGTTTTGGTGAATCCTCATGCAAATAAGCCTTCACGTCCGTAATATCTCTTCCTTCAATGGCCTTTATTGCCTTGCGCGCTGCTAACTCGTGAATAGAGCGGGTAGAATAATTAAACTTGCAGGGAAACATAAGCGGCGGACAGGCAATCCTTAAATGTATCTCTTTTACTCCGCATTCTTTGAGCTTCTCTATAGTAAAATTCTTTAACTGTGTCCCCCTTACTATGGAATCATCACAAATAACAATACGTTTTCCTTTAACGATATCTTGCACTGGTATAAGTTTCATCTTAGCAATCAAATCACGCGTCTCTTGAGAAGGCGGAGTGTAACTGCGGTCAAATCCTGGGGTGTATTTTACCAAAGGTCTTCTTAAAGGAACCTTTGATTCCATAGCATAACCAATAGCATGCGTAGTCCCAGAATCAGGAATGCCAGAAACCATATCTATCTTTACATTATCATTTTTAGCGAGAAATCTTCCACAGCGTTCTCTAACTACTTCTACTGTGATCCCCTCATAGGAAGAGGCAGGAAATCCAGTATAAATCCATAAGAATGAGCAAATCTGATTTGTCTTTGAGCCCTTGCGCTTTGCCTGCATGCCTTTATCATTGAATAAGATAATTTCACCGGGTCCAAGATATTTAATAATCTTAAATCCTAAATTGCTAAAGGCGGTAGTTTCTGTAGTTACTGCCCACTCAGAACCACGTTTACCCACCACCAGTGGCGTATAACCATACCTATCTCTAGCCGCAAAAATTCCCTCTTTATTTAATAAAAGCAAGGAACAAGAACCGTCGATTTTTGAAAACATATTTTCAATACCATCGATGATATTTTTGCCCTGAATAATCAACTTTGCCACCAGTTCCGTAAGATTAATTAGGCCGTCTGTCACTTCAGTGAAAGATTGTCCTTTTTGATACAGTTGTTTGGCTAACTCGCCTGCATTATCAATGAAGCCATTTGTAACAATGGCAAAATGCCCGAACTTGGAATTGACACATATTGGCTGTTCATCTCGGGCACTAATTACACCAATTCCTTTATTTCCTCTCAAGCTTTTATAATCGTCGTAGAATTTTGTCTTAAATTGACTACCTCTTATATCGTGAATTTTACGCACAAGTTCCTGGCCCCAAACAGCAAGTCCTCCAAATTGTGTGCCTAGATGTGAGTGGTAATCTGTGCCATAAAATAAATCTTGACTACAGTCTTTTTTAGAAACTACTCCAAAAATTCCGCTCATTTTATCTCCTCAAATTTGCGAAGCAAATTTGATCCTGAGGCAACGTTTAAAAATGCGAACGAATAGTGAGCATTTTAGCTGCCGAAGGATCTCTTCGCCTTTTTATAGATACTACTTATAAAACTTCTTAATGACTTCGACCACTTCTTTTGGCTCATCAACCACAGTAAAAATATTCAAATCTTTTTTGCTAATATTGCCGTTTTTCAATACTGTATCATCAAGCCAATCCAACATCCCTTTCCAATATTCACTCCCAAATAATATGACCGGAAATTTATCTATCCTTTCGGTCTGGATAAGGTTGATGGCTTCGGTAAATTCATCCAAAGTACCGTAGCCGCCCGGCATAATCACAAAGGCCTTGGCATATTTGACAAACATTACCTTACGCACAAAAAAATAACGAAAGTCCAAAAGCGTATCCACATATTTATTGGGCTTCTGCTCATGCGGTATCTGGATGTTTAAGCCTACGGACCGCCCACCGGCGCGCTTTGCGCCTTTATTGGCTGCCTCCATTATCGCCGGCCCACTGCCGGTAATAATGGCGTAGCCCTCCTTGGCCAAAAGATAGGCAGTTTCTTCGGTTAACTTATAATATTTATTGTTGGGCTTGACGCGGCTTGAGCCAAATATGGAAACCGCCTTGCCTAATCCAGAGAGTACCTCAAAGCCTTCCACAAACTCTGACATAATGCGAAACACCCGCCAAGGATCTTCTGAAAAAGAGTTAACCTTGGAATTTTTATTTCTCATGGACGCCCCCTCTCTTTATGCTAATCTTTAAGATGATTTTCTATGGCGTTGTGCCAGGCCTTATATAAATCATTCACCAAAAGATTAACTAATCGGTTAATCACTAACTTATTACCACCGACTTCACCGATTATAGCCACCGGCGTTTTATTCTTCTTGGCTATTTGCAGTATTTTCTTCACATTCTTGGGCTTGGCGCTTAAAACAATACGTGATTGACTCTCGCCGAATAAAAGCGCATCGGCTCTCATCCGCTCGCCGGCTAAATCAACTTTTGCGCCGATTAATTTCGCGGAATTGCTGATACAACTCTCTGCCAAAACAACTGCCAGGCCCCCTTCAGAACAATCATGCGCTGATTCCACCAAACCTTTTTCTATCGCCTCTAAGGTAGTTTTCTGCACGCTCTTCTCCAGTTTCAAATCAATATCAGGAACTTTGCCTTTCTTTAAACTGTGGATGGTCTTTATGTATTCACTACCCCCTAATTCCTCTTTATTTTTACCCAAGAGCAAAATTACGTCACCTTTATTTTTAAAATACTGGGTAACTATTTTGGCTTTATCTTTTACCAACCCCACCATTCCCACAATCGGCGTAGGGTCAACTGAGCCCTTGGGATTCTCGTTGTTAAAACTGACATTGCCGCTGACTACCGGCGTATTCAAAGCCCGGCAAGCTTTGCTAATACCTAAAGCCGCCTGCTTAAATTGCCAGAAGACTTCTGGATTCTTGGGATTGCCGAAGTTTATACCGTCGGTAATTGCTAAAGGTTTAGCTCCCACACAAACCAGATTTCTCGCTGCCTCTGCCACTGCAATCTCTCCTCCCTTAAAAGGATCCAAATAACAATAAGTGGAATTGCAATCGGTGGTGGCGGCAATGGCTTTCTTTGTTCCGGGTACCGCGGCTATTCCGGCATCAGAACCTGGGCCTAATAAGACATCGCCAGCGACTTTAGGATCTCCGTGTTTAAAAACCCAAGCCTTACTGGCAATGGTGGGATTGCTTAACAACTTCACTAATGCGCGGTTATAATCCTTTGGCTCCTTTATACTGGCTAAATTCAACTGGTTCACCTTGCTTAAATATTTTGGCTTGGTAGCGTTGCGGTGATAAATAGGTGCCTCTACCAATGCCGCAGCCGGAACTTCAGCCACAACTTCGCCGTTTTCTTTGACGCGCACCAGACCATCATCAGTAACCCGACCAATGACATCCACCGGCACTTTCCATTTGGCAAAAACTTTTCTTACTTCCTCTAATCTGTCCTTGTCTACAATCACCAACATTCTCTCCTGCGACTCAGAAAGCATAACCTCATAAGCATTCATTCCTTCTTCCTTGCGCGGCACCAAGGCAATATCTATCTCCATTCCTGTGCCTGCCTTATATGCAGTCTCGCAGGTTGAACAGGTAAGACCAGCGGCTCCCATATCTTGCATACCAATAACCAATCCCTTGTGCATCAACTCTAAACATGCTCCTCTTAAAACCCGGCCCATATGCGGATCACCGATAGCCACAGCAGAGCTCTTTTTAGTTGCTTCTTCGTCCAAACCTGCAGAGGCAAAGGCCGCGCCTTCTACTCCGTCCCTGCCGGTTGCTCCACCCACGATTAGCACCAAATTATCGACGCCTTTAGCCATGGCTTTAATGATAGCTTTATTCCTTACAATCCCCACGGTCATAGCATTCACCAAAGGATTTCCGGCATAAGAGTCATCAAAATATATCTCACCGCCTAAGACGGGGAGGCCGACGAGATTGGTGTAATCCGTAAAACCGCGCACAATATTCTTGAACAAAAATCTCACGTGTTTATCCTCTAAGCTACCTAACCTAAGAGAATCTAATAGTCCTATTGGTTTAGCGCCCATGGTAAAAATATCGCGGATACAACCGCCTCCGCCCGTGGCTGAGGCTGCATACGGTTCTACTGCTGATGGATGATTGTGCGATTCAACTTTAAAAACTACGCCTAAGCCATCCCCAATATCTACCACCCCGGCATTTTCTCCCGGGCCTTGAATAACTTGTTTGCCTTTGGTGGGGAAAAGTTTCAGGATAGGTTTTGAATTTTTATAAGAGCAGTGTTCGCTCCACATCGCGGAAAACATCCCTAACTCTGTAAAATTGGGTTGCCTACCCAACGATTTTTTTATCATTTCATACTCTTCTATACTGAGCCCCTGTTTTTCAATTATTTCTTTTGTAATAGTTAGACCATCCTCTGACATGTTAAACTCCTTCCTTTTAAAAAACGTCTCTAAGAATTCTTGCCTCAAATTCTAAAAAATAAACAGGGATCTGCCTCGTCGCAGAAACCAAGTGATTTTCTCTATTTGATGCGCCTTTGCATCATCTTAATGCTTGTATTTAGAATTTTAGGGTGGGACTATATTTTATTTTATAAGCCGACTTTCCTATAAATCTTATTTACATTGCGCAGATAATAATTCAGGTCAAAGATTTTATCTAATTCCTTTTTGTTGAGGTACCTTAAGACTTCCTTATCGCTTAAGAGGTTATCTTTAAAGTCAGAACCTTGCCTCCAGGTCTTCATTGCCGAGCGTTGGACTACATCATAAGCCTTTGTACGCGTCAGGCCCTTATCCATCAATTCTAAAAGCACTCTTTGAGAAAATATTAATCCTTTAGTTTTCACTAAGTTAGTTAACATATTATCTGGATAAACAATAAGGCCTTCAATTACTGCGATAAATTTGTTCAGCATATAGTCCAAAGCTATGGTAGAATCAGGCATAATTACCCGCTCAACCGAAGAATGACTGATATCGCGCTCATGCCAGAGAGAGATATTCTCCATTGCCGCAAGGGCATTGCCGCGCAGGATCCTGGAAAGGCCGCAAATCCTTTCGCAAATCACGGGATTGCGTTTATGCGGCATGGCCGATGAACCCTTTTGTCCTTTACCAAAAGGCTCTTCTGCCTCTAAAACCTCCGTTCTCTGCAAGTGCCTAATCTCTGTGGCAAATTTTTCCAGGGAAGAACCAATAATAGCCAATGCGGCCATATACTGTGCATATACATCCCTTTGTATGACCTGAGTAGAAATTCTAGCTGGCTTTAAACCGAGTTTTTTACAAATATATAACTCAACTGCCGGCTCTACATTAGCGTAAGTCCCTACCGCACCGGAAATTTTACCTAACGATACCCCTTCTTTTGCCGCTAACAGCCGTGCTAAATTACGTTTTGTTTCATCGTACCAGAGCGCAAGCTTAAGGCCAAATGTCGTAGGTTCGGCATGCACACCGTGGGTGCGGCCGATACAAACCATATCCTTGTATCCTCTGGCTTTTTTGGCCAGAACCTTAAGTAACTTATTCAGGTCTTCAATCAATACATCTGAGGCTGCTTTTAGTTGTACTCCGAGGGTGGTATCCAAGAGATCAGAAGAGGTAAGGCCCAGATGCAGATATCTGGCATCCGGCCCAATATATTGGGCTACATTAGTTACAAAAGCTACCACATCATGTTGTGTCTTCTCTTCAAGTTTTTTAATCTCTGGGAGGCTAAACCTGGCTTTTTTCTTGATTCTTTTCAGTGCTTGGAGGGGGACCTTCTTCTGTTGGGTGAGGGCTTCTAAAGCAAGTAGTTCGATTTCAAGCATTGCCTTAAACTTGAAATCATCCTGCCAGATGCCTGCCATTTTAGGTAGGCAATAACGCTCAATCATCTATCCTCCTTGTAGGAATTTTTATTATAACAGAAATATGTATTTTGGCAACAAATAAAAAACCCGCCAAAAATGGCGGGTTTATATTGATCCTGCTTCACCCTAAAATAACTATTAGCTGGTATGGGCTTCGCAGGATTTCACTAAATGCGCCTTCGGCGCATTATTGTGTTCAATTGCGGGGGGCAGATTTATCAATCTGCCTCATTGCTTTTATTATTTTTATAGCGTAAAGAACCTATTTTAGAAAAATATTTCTCCGCATCATTTTTATTTATATTTAGATAGATAGACGAATCTGGATAGTAACCTTTGTTAGGAGTAATATGACAAGGTACAAACTCTCTTACCATTTTCATGAGCTGAGTTAAACCTTTCCTATTGACAGACCTAACTCTGATTCTTCCACCGGCATTAAAACAGGCTTCATCATCAAAAAATGCTCTAATCCAATTCTTTTTAATCTCTCTACTGGTTCGCATAATCTTCTGAGAGATAAACCAATCTCTTGATTTACCTGCCCCTAAATCCTTTAATAAAATCCAAACATCCTTAGATTTTACTTTTACATAGTTACTGTAATAAAGTGGCTTTATGATAAAGGTTGACTTTATATCATCCATAAATTCCCTGATTAACTTTTGATTGATATTTGTATATCCTATACCATATCTATAACGGTGACTGTTCGACTTATAACAACCTAAATAACCATAACAATCCTTTTCTTTATATTGAAATAAATTACCGTCTCCACAAATATGTGCATGAATTCTGGCTACAGCAGGAGTAATCTTAGAAGGTAGTTTTAACCTAGGGACGAATCGGTTCCTTTTAATGCCTAATAATCTTAACTTTCCCTCAATTGCGCCGGGACTTCTATTTAATCTATCTGATATTCTCTGAATAGGTATGCCATTGCGGTAAAGATTTTTTAGTTTTATTGTTTCTTTTTTATCCCATTTCATACACATCTATTTTATAACATGTTTAGGATTTATTCAATAAAAATGGCTCCAGCAAAAAATCATCTGGAGCCATGATTTGCGGGGGCGCGATTTGAACGCGCGACCTTAAGGTTATGCATACTACTACAGCTTACGCTGCTCCGCCACAAATATTGGCGGATTTGTAGTCTGGACTATATCTTAGCCCGCCACGAAACCTGGCGGGCCTCTGCCGTTTAGTCTCTACACCTTCCCTTGACATCTTTGATGTCAAGGGCTTGGCTCGGTATTGCCTTTGAATGGAATTCAAGGGTTCCACCGAATTTGACAGACTATCCTTCAGCCGTTTCCGACTGAGGAGCCCAACTACTTGAGCCTTACGAGCTACCAGGCTGCTCCACCCCGCGAAAACTATCTTTTTTTCTCCGGAATTATCTTAATGGGTATTTCGCCCTTGCGCACTACGCCCATCTTTTCTCTTAAAATTTTTTCTTGATAGACCGGATCGGTTTGTATCCTCTTGAATTCCTCCTGTAAAAGAATATTCTCTACGTTTAAACGCCTAATCTTTTCTTCTAAATCGCGATTTTTATCTCTGAGTTCCTGCAGTTTTGTAAACCCCGGCAAAAAGATAATTAACAAAAAAACTGTAATACCAAAAAGCCAAAATGTTCTTTTTAATGTTGATAACATCAACTACAGTCGGGACTTCCAAAGAGTGCCGGCATATACTGCTTTTGCGCCTAACTCTTCTTCGATTCTCAGGAGCTCATTATACTTACAAATCCTATCTGTGCGCGATAAGGAACCGGTCTTAATCTGGCCTGTGCCAGTAGCCACTGCTAAGTGGGCTATCGTAGTATCCTCAGTTTCTCCCGAGCGATGTGAAATAACTGCCTTATATTTATTTTTCTTAGCGATATCTAAAGTTTTAAGGGTCTCAGAGAGCGAGCCAATCTGATTTACCTTTATTAGTATAGCATTACCTATATTTTGCGCAATACCTTTTTTAAAAATCTTAGGGTTGGTTACGAATATATCATCGCCTACTAACTGTAATTTGTTACCTAACTTTTTAGTCATCTCCTGCCAACCCGGCCAATCATGCTCTGAAAGCCCGTCTTCGATACAAAGAATAGGGTATTTGTTTATCCAATCTTCGTATATTCGGATTAAATCGGTTGAACTTTTCTCCGAATTTTCAAATTTGTATTTCTTGTCTTTATAAAAGGAGCTCGCCGCGCAATCCAAAGCAAGATAAACATCTTTTCCGGGTTTATATCCGGCCTTCTCAATAGCCTGCAATATTAAATCCAATGCCTCTTGATTAGAATTAAGATTTGGCGCAAATCCCCCTTCATCCCCTACGCAAGTAGCTAATCTTTTTGCTCTTAAAAGTGATTTCAAATTATGAAACACCTCTGCTGCATATCTCAATGCCTCCTGAAAACTTGACGCCCCAACTGGCATAATCATAAACTCCTGGATATCCAGATTATTATCCGCATGCAAGCCGCCGTTTAATATGTTCATTAAAGGCACAGGTAAAATCTTTGCTTTCTCGCCGCCTAAGAATTTATATAATGGCTGTTTTTTAGCTAAAGCAGCGGCTTTAGCCACCGCCAGAGATACTCCTAAAATGGCATTGGCGCCCAGATTACACTTATTTTCTGTGCCATCTAATTTAATTAAGAGCTTATCTAAATTTTGGAAATCAGGAATTAAACCTTTTATTTTTGAAGCAATTACAGTATTAACATTATTTACTGCCTTTAATACTCCCTTACCCAAATATCTTCTCCTGTCGCCATCCCTTAATTCCAGCGCCTCGTTTTCACCTGTGGATGCACCGGAAGGAACCGCTGCCCTGCCTAAGATGCCATTATCTAAGATTACATCTACCTCTACGGTAGGATTGCCCCGTGAATCCAGGATTTCCCGCGCTTTGACCTTTTTTATCCTTGCCATAGAAAATATCCTTCCTTTAATGAGCAGATAACTTACGGAGTGACCCGCCTATCTAAATAGAATCAAGGCAGGATCCCGCCATATAAATAGATGATTGGCGGGAAAACGACGTAAGTTATAGTCCGCCATGAATTGTGGCGGACGTCTGCGAATTAACCCCGACAGCTGCAAGTAGATTTCCAAGAAATCTACGCAGCGTTTAGCTGACGGGGCTTTTTCTGAATAGGGTTTTTAGATTAGCATAAGAGCATTTTCTAGTCAAGGGAAATAAACGGGGAAATAAACGGGGACCTAACCCTATCCCACCGCGTACCTGCCTGCCGGCAGGCAGGGGTGGGAATAGGTTCATCCCACACCGCGTAGGTGGGAAATGTAGGTAAATTAGTTTGACAGAGCAAAGAAATTATGCTATTTTGTGTTTTAATGAATAAGCGCAAAATTAAATTATTTTTCGAATTCCACTGGATAGCTATTATTGTCACAGTCCTCACTGTCATTATTGCTATTTCCTTTATATTTTTCTTACGCAATGCCATTGTTGCCTGGCAGACCTCCGAGTCCTATTTTAAAAAATCTGCCCTTGCCCAATACGGCTTATTCTTCTATATCTTCCTGGTCCTACAAATTATCAGCCTGCCCTTGAGCGGCGCGCTCTGGATATGGCTGATGCGCGGTGGGGCAATGAAATTCACGCATATAGGTAAAAAAGCGATCGAAGGCAAAGATATCCGCATTCACTGGCAGGATGTCATTGGTATGGAAGAAGCCAAGGAAGAGGCAATGGAGGTTGTGCGTTTGGTTACTGACCGGGCTAAACTACAGGCGATCGGAGGAAAAATATTAAGGGGGATATTAATGATTGGCCCGCCGGGATGCGGCAAGACCTATCTTGCCAAGGCCATTGCTACTGAATCCAATATACCCTTCATTGCTATGTCAGGTTCGGAATTTATCGAGATGTTCGTCGGAGTGGGGGCTAGTAGAATCCGCAAGCTTTTCAAACAGGCCCAACAATTAGCGTACGTAGAAGGTGGCTGCATTATCTTCATCGACGAGTTAGATGCAGTAGGCGCTCAGCGGGCAGTTGACCGCGGCTTTGGTGGCCAGACCGAATCCAATACTACCTTAAATCAACTTTTAATAGAAATGGATGGCCTAAAGGAGAAAGATTACAACATCATTATCATCGGCGCAACCAATGCCCCGGAGAGTTTTTTAGATCCGGCGTTACTTAGGCCAGGAAGATTTGACCGTAAAATATACGTTGACTTACCGAACCTAGAGGAACGCGATAAATTATTCGCATATTATATGAAAGATGTAAAGTACGAGCCTACAGTTGATATGAAGAGATTGGCGAGATTAACCGTAGGCAATAGCCCGGCAGATATCTCTAATCTCATCCGCGAGGCAGCACTGATTACGGTAAGAAATAGAAAAGAAACAGTATCCATGAAAGAAATCTCCGAGGCCTATGACCGCGTGGAGATGGGGATTAAACATAAGGTAGTATTTACTCAAAGCGACCGAGAAAAAATTGCCTACCATGAAGCAGGGCACGCTATTGCCATGTACTTTTTAGCCCCGCACAAAGATGTATTTAAAGCCACTATCTTAGCCCGCGGCGGAGCCCTGGGCTTTGTCATGCCCCAACCTCGAGAAGAAATACACGTTCATACCAAAGAACAATACTTAGGCGATATAAAGGTAAGCCTTGCCTCATATGTTGCAGAAAAGTTAAAGATCAATACCACTACCTCAGGTGTAAGCCAAGACTTTCATAGCGCAATGTGGCGCGCTCACAGTATGGCCTGGGAATGGGGAATGGGAAAATCCGGGCTGGTAGGAAATTATAGCTTATTAGCGCAGATGACCACAAGATACGGAATTTTTAGAGGAGAAGGTGTTTCCTATATCTCAGAAAAACTAAGAGAACAATTGAATAATGATGTGCAACAAATTTTGAACGAATGCCTTAAGGAAGTTGAGGATCTTTTAATAAAAGAGTCTGCGCTTCTTGATCGCTTTGCTCAAGAATTGCTTGCCAAAGACGAACTAAATTATGATGAGATTGAGGCGATTTTTAAAGAATTCGGTAAAACCCGGCCTTCTCTTTAGCCTCTTTTCCTGCCTGATACTCTCTGGCTGCGCAAATCCTTCTGAGCCCACCTATAAAGAAAAAGATATCCCTTATCTGGTAAAAAAAATTTGTAAAGAAGAATACAACTTAGAGGTAAGCACCAAAAGAACCCCGACCACTCTCTGGATTTACGCTCCCTTAAGCAAAATCTTACACGCAGATTACGGAATTCAAGCAGACAAAATCTTTGATGAAGAAATGGTAAATAAATTAAGAAATATATTAACGACGGTGGGGAGGGTGCTCATCAGTTCCGATAATACGCCAGAATTTTTTGCCCTCTTGGCTAGTGATATAAAGCTTGGGCTGGATTATACATTGATTGGCTGTGTGTCGGATATAAAAAAAACTTACGCGGGATTTATCCCTGAAACCGAAGCAAACCGCCGCTACGTAATCAGATTTAAAATCAGCCCTGAGGCAATTAACGATGCAACTGGCGTTCACCTTAAAGCGTATGATATTAAATTGCCGGATTTTCTCGCTGAACAAATTAGCCAAAGAATTGGTGGCCATTTCCAAGGGGAAGATAGAAAAAAATACTTTCAGGTGGAAAAATCAGAAGGCAAGTTTAGCGATGGCATCTTTACCTTTGCCTATGCCATAAATCAGATTGCTCAGCCAGATAAAAAGATAGATATTAAAAAAGAGGCATTAGACATAATAACTTATTGCCTTAAAACCTATGAATTCAAAGAGTTCTTAATGTTAGAAGTGGCTGACTTAAATACTGCGGATAAATTGGTTTTAAGTAAGGCAGCAATTTGGGAAAGACCTACGGAGTAACAGACTTCTAAGATTCTTCGGCACATGCCTTAAGAATCAAAATAAAGTTTCATTAATGAAACTTTATTTTGACTTTCCTTCCTTCTATCTTTAATTTTCCTTCCACAAATAATCTAATGGCTTGGGGATAAAGTTTGTGTTCTATTTTGTGGATCCTTGCCTCCATGCCCGGCCAACTTTGGAGGCGGGAATCTTTTTTGTTGGACAAAGTAGTAGAGTTTGGATTTGCTGAATTTTAAATATCTTCGCGCCTCTTCGAAAGTAAGGATTTCGTCGGCCGTAGTTAATCCATCTTAATAAATTTAGTAATTTCTGTTACAAGTTGCGCCGCGAATTTAACAGTTTCTTTTGCTTCATACTCAGTGATATCCCTTAAGATTCCATATACTGCCTTGTTACGTCTGCGGCGCATCTGATTAAATCTATTAAGGTCGCCTTCATATTCTCTGCCTAATACCTTTCTTAAGAATAAGATTACTGAAACATGTTTTGCCTCACCTGTCGGTCGGAATCCCTTGGTATACATAAGAGCAATACCTGTCTCTAATATGGCGTTATAAGCGATGTTAAATGCCCAGCAGATATCTGTATTCAACAAGTCTTGAGCAGTTTTGAGATCAGACCTTGCTGCCTCTAATATACTTTCTATCTCTTCTGGGGCGACTGCATATTTCTCTATTAACTTTTTTCTCTGTAGATCCTCAAAGTTCATCTAAGTCCCCCATCAATACAATCTTTTTATTCTTCAGAATGTCTATTGCAAATGCCTTCCTTTCAGAAATCGCCTTCTCCCACTCTTTGGGACTGAAAGTAACTACTGAGATTTCTCTTTTTATTTTTTCTTCGAGTTTGGTGGTCAGTTTACTTAAAACACTTAAATCTACCTCGCCTATAATACAAATATCAATATCGGAACCTGTTCGCTCTCTATCTTTCGCCACTGAACCATAGATAAAAGCACATTTTATATTTCTTAGGTCTTTAAGCCCTGTGCGTAAAGCTGCTCCTACAGCCTCGGTCTTTAGAATAATACCTTTTATCTCTGAATATATTGGGCTGGCCTTATTTAAGAAGTAAAACTTTATGTTTGCTTCTCTCTCTGAGTTTAGAATACCCGCTTTTTCTAATTTCTTAAGGGCGAGTTGAACCGGGTGAGGAGAACTTTTTATCAGCACGCAGAGTTGACGCAAATAGAACCTATCTTGGGGATTAGTAACAAATACTGCGAGTAAATTTCTTATTGTCTTTGAAAATAAAATTGATTCTCTCATCTTTGTATCCTATTATGATACAAATGTATCATATTATAATACGATTGTCAATTAAAATTTGAGAAAGTTTTCCCTGCTGCTAGGGACCGCATCAAAGTGTTTATTATCGCTTATATCTGTAACATCGGGGAGGAACTGAGTATATTATGGCAGGACCTATTAAATAAGAATTTTTACCATCCTTGCCTCTATCTTTAATTTTCCTTCCACAAATAATCTAATGGCTTGGGGATAAAGTTTGTGTTCTAATTTATGGATTTTTGCCTCTAGGGATTCCAAGGTATCGCCTTCTTCAATCTTTACCGGAGCCTGCAAGATAATCGGGCCGTGGTCCATTGCTTCATCTACAAAATGCACGGTCACACCGGTAACTTTAGCCCCATAGTCAAAGGTATCCTTTAAACCTTGCGTGCCCTTAAAAGAAGGAAGTAATGCCGGATGGATATTTAGAATACGGCCATTGTATTTTTGCACCAGTTCTGGGCCGAGAATACGCATAAAACCTGCCAAAACAATCAAATCTATTTTATTTTCCTCTAAATGTCCAATAATTTTGACTTCAAAATCTTCCTTAGTAGCAAAATCTTCCCTTTTTACTAAGGCTATTTTTACTCCCGCCCTTTTTGCTTTTCCTAAGGCCAAGGCCTTAGGATTATCGCAAACCAAAAGCGTCAAATTTGCCTTAATTATACCTTTCTTTACCGCTCGGATAATCGCGGCGAAATTTGTCCCTCGACCTGATGCAAAAACCGCAATATTCAAGTTTACCTCCTCTTCTTCTAGCGAACCCAAATGCATTTTACCGGGCAAACCTTTACACATTCGCCACAAGACGTACATTTATTATAGTCTATTGCTGCCAAATTATCAAGCACACAAATGGCATCAAAGGCACAAGCTTTCTCGCAAAGTTTACAAGCAATACAACCCGCAGGACAGACTGCCTTTGTGTCTTTGCCTAAATCATGGGAACTACAGGTAACATATACCCCGTTAGAAAAATTAGATGGAGCGGTATCTTTTCTAACGGGGTAAACAGGCTGTGTTATTGGAACAAGGCTAAATAACTTCTTTGGACAGGCCTCTACACATTTATTACAGGCCTTACATTTATTTATATCCACAACTGCTAAGTCTTCATCAGACATTTTTATCGCGCCAAAAGGACAGACCTTAGCACAGGTGCCAAGACCCAAACAGCCAAATACACATTCTTTCTGCCCCCCCAAAACTAAATTTGCCGCCACGCAATCTTCTATTCCTTTATAGATAAATCTATCCTTTACCCTTACCCCGCCGTTACAGTGTAAAACCGCTAACTTCTTTACGTCCTTTTGTAACTTGCGACCCAAGACTTCAGCGATTTTTTCTTTTACATTATCTGCGCTCACGCGGCAGGCATCGATCTTCCTTTTTCCGCTTAAAATATCTTCAGCAAATCCAAAACAACCTGCTCCGCCGCAGGCGCCGCAGTTTGCTCCGGGCAGGAGCCCATGAATTCTTTCTAAGCGCGGATCTACCTGCACTGCTAATTTTTTGGAGGCAAACGCAAGACCAATGCCGAATACTAAACCTAAAAAACCTAAGGTTAAAATCGGGATTAGAATATCCATCAGAACCGAAATCCATTAAACCCTAAAAAACTCAAGGACATAATTGAGGCAATGATAAAAGCAAGAGGGAAGTCTTTTAATGCTCCAGGGACATTACAAAAATCAAGCCGCTCTCTAATTCCTGACATTAAAAGCATGGCCAAGGTATAACCCAATCCCACGCAAATGCCTTGAAATACTGAATAGTAAAAACTACCCGCAATAGCTCTTCCATTAATAAAAAACATATCTATATTTAAGACCGCTACCCCTAACACTGCGCAATTAACTGTAATTAACGGTAAATAAATTCCGAAAAATCTATATAAAGGCGGAGTGAGTTTTCTGATTACCATCTCCACAAATTGCACAAAGGTAGCAATGACTAAAATAAAAGATATAGTGCGCAGATACGTAAGATTAAAAGGAATAAGTAGAAATCGGTAGATAAACCAGGTAATTATGGAAGACATAGTAGTAACAAACATCACCGCTAAACTCATCGCCAGCGCAGGCTTAGTTTCCTTAGAAATGGCTACAAAGGAACATAAGCCCAAAAAACGCGAGAGAATAACATTGTAGATAAATACAGCTGATATAAATATAGTTAAAAACTGTGCAACACTCATATTTTTCTATTCTTTAAAATATTAAAAAATCCAAGCAATAACCCGATAACTAAAAGCGCGCCCGAAGGCAGAGCAAAAACAAATGCCGGCTCAAATCCTTTAATCGGTGTATAGCCCATGAGTTTGCCTGTCCCCAAGAATTCTCTTATCGCAGAGATTAAGATAAGCGCTAAAGTAAATCCTACCCCCATACCTAAGCCATCAAATAAAGAATTGATTACCTTTGCCTTCTGCGCATACGCTTCAGCACGGCCAAGAACTATGCAGTTTACTACGATTAACGGCACATATATACCTAAGGCACGATTTAATGCCGGGCTATACGCCTTCATAGTCAGCTCGGTAATCGTAACGAAAGTAGCAATGACCACAATAAAACAGGGAATGCGAATCCTGTCAGGAATGAAATTCTTGAGCAAAGAAATTATTATATTTGAGCCTAAAAGCACAAAGCTTGCGGCAATCCCCATACCAATGCCATTCATCACCGAAACAGATACTGCTAATGTCGGGCACAAGCCCAAGACTAAAACAAAAGTGGGATTTTCTTTAATGACGCCTTTTAAGAATTCATGAAATAATTTCTTCATTTTATTCCATAAACGCGATTTTTGGTATAACGGTCAATAATGGGTGTGGCGGCATTCATCATTAATATGGCATAAGAGGCCCCTTCAGGATAACCTCCCCAAAGCCTGATAACCGCAGTGATTATTCCGCAACCTATGCCAAATATAATCTGACCTTTGCGGGTTAAAGGCGAAGTCACATAATCTGTTGCCATGAAAAAAGCGCCTAAAATAAGCCCGCCGGATAAAATATGAAATAACCAGTCGCCCTGGAGTAATCCTTTTGCGCCGAACATATAGGTAAGTAACCCCGCAGTAAAAACATAGGTAATAGGGATATGCCACGATATATAACCGCGGATGAAAAGAAATGCCGCTCCGATTAAAAGCGCTAAAATACATACTTCACCGATACAGCCGCCCTTTTTACCTAATAATAAATCTAAATACAAGCCAGATGGCAGTGGTTTGGCTTCCGATAGCCAAAGCCATGAGATATTTTCTATGAGCTTACCTTCCTTTAATAACGCCAGCGGCGTAGCGGAAGTCACAGTATCAAACGGCTTGGTAAACGCGGTCATATACTTAGGCCAGGAGGCCATAAGAAAAACTCTGCCTACTAAAGCCGGATTAAAGATATTTTGGCCTAATCCCCCGAAGACCTGCTTGCCTATAGCTACAGAAAAAACCGAACCCACAATAGGAAGCCAAAAAGGGACATGGGCGGGGAGATTATAGGCAAGTAATAAACCCGTAATAAAAGCACTGCCATCTAAGACCGTAATTTTTCTTTTAGTTAAAATCTGTAAAGCTACCTCTGTGAACAACGCAGAAACAATTCCCAGAATTATCAACCAGAGCGCATTCAATCCAAAAATAAATACACCTGCTAGCCCTGCGGGAATTAAACTGATAACCACCATCCACATAATTTTACTTACAGATTCATCTTTATGTAGATGTGGTGAAAAATTAACTATAAGCCTATTTCTCATTTTTTATTAAATTTATTATTTCTTCTGCCTTTTTTCTTACTGAATCTATCACTGCTTTTGAAGATATGGTTGCTCCGGTAATTGCCTGCACATCATCTAAGTTATTTTTATGGGAAAACTGGCTGGTAAAAGGGGACTCTGCCACATTAGCCCCTAAACCCGGAGTTTCATTCTGGCTCAATACTTTTATGGCAGTAATTGTCCCGTCCCTTAACATACCCACCATAGTCTCAATTAGGCTAGAATAACCCTTGCCAGATGCTTTAAATACCGTACCCATAAATTTACCATTTTTATCATATGCCTTATAATAAATAACATCCTCAGCCGATTTTATTGGCTCAAAATTTTCTGCTTGCGGCAGCACTTCTTTTAAACTGACCTGCTCTTCTGCTCGGGCTTGGGCAATTATCCTGGGCCTGGTTAAGGAATTAATTGTTGCTAATGAGGCGCTTGCTACAATACAAATTAAAGCTAAGATAAAACCATATCGTATCATCTCTTTCATCCTGCCACCTCTAATTTTGCCCTTTTTATAGATTGCGTCAATCTTCTATTTGCCGGACAAACATAGTCACATAAACCGCATTCAATACAATCTAATGCCCTATATCTTTTAGCTTGCGTCCACATCTCCTTTTCTGAGGCTAAGTTTATCAAACAAGGCATAAGCCCTGCAGGGCATTCCCTGACACAGGCGCCGCAGCGAATACAAAGTCCCTCTTGCTGAATTTTGGCTTCTTCTTCATTGAGTAAAATCACCCCAGTAGTAGATTTTATTACCGGCACATCAAGCGTATACTGGGCAATACCCATCATCGGGCCGCCGATAATAATCTTAGCAGGCTCATTTTTCAACGGACCGCAAAAATCGATTAATTCCTTTATAGGCGCACCTATTCTAACTAACAGATTTTTGGGGTTAGACAGGCAACTTCCGGTTACGGTTACCACACGTTCATACAAAGGCTTATTTAGATAAACTGCCTCATAAACCGCATAAATGGTAGCTACATTATGCACTACTACGCCAATATCAAAAGGTAATTTTCCAGAAGGAACCTCGCGTTTTAAGATATTCTTGATTAACTGCTTTTCTCCGCCCTGCGGATACTGGGATTTTAATACGCTTATCGCACCTGCCTGGCCGGCAGGCAGGTATCGCTTATCGCATATCGCACTAAAAGCTTTTATCGCCTCTGGCTTATTATCTTCAACGGCTATATAAATTTTTTTAACCCCTAAACATTTTTTAACTAACTTAATCCCCAGCAAAATTTCTTTGGTTTTCTCGAGCATCAGCCGGTAATCACCGGTTAAAAAGGGCTCGCATTCAGCGCCATTGATGATGAGTGTATCTACGGGTTTAGGCGGATTAAGTTTTATATGCGTAGGAAATCCTGCGCCTCCCAGGCCCACAATCCCTGCCTCAAAGATAATGTTACGTATTTGATCTGGAGTCAAACTATTTATTTCAATGTGAGTTCGTGAGTTCGTGAGTTCATGAGTTCTATCCAATCCATCGCTTTCAATAACTATCGCCTTAGCTCTACCTAAAACCGGATGCGGCCAATCCTGAATAGATGCGACTTTTCCTGAGATAGAGGCATGTATCGGCGAAAAGACATGCGCCTCAGCACTTGCAATTTTTTGGCCCTTCTTTACTGCCTCGCCTATTTTTACTAGAGGGATACAGCTCTTTCCGAGATGCTGGGACAGGGGGATATACACCCTAAAAGGAAGAGGAATGGCCTCTATAGGCTTATTTTCAGTAGGATATTTGTGTTCTTTTAATTTAACCATCGGACCTTCTGTTTAATAAAAAAACCTGAAATCCCGATAAGGCTGAAGGAAAATCCTACCATAGTTAACACCGAAACGGAAGAAATTTTTTCCGCCAAGAAACTGCTGATAAACATAAACAAAAAGAACCCTAAATGCATGGCAATCTCAAGAGAGCTGAAAGTCTTTCCCATCATCTCCTCTGTGCTGGCGTTGTGCACAATGGTGTTGGTAGCAATAATAATCGGCGCCACAAAAAGCCCCAGAATAAAAGAAAGAACCGCAGCAATGCTGAAATATGGATAGCGGACTAATGTCAAGACAAAGATAATAAGCATCAGTCCGCTGAAAAACAAGGAGAGAAAAATTATCTTGAAATGGGATACCCGCTGGCCAAAGCGTCCGTAAACAAGCGCACCTAAGAATAGCCCTATTCCCAAAAACATAATCAGAAAACCCAAACCTAAGGTTACGGTCCTATGGAGGATTTGCTGGATAAAAACAATTCCCACCACATACGCCGAGCCGCCAGCAGCGCCCAATAAAAGCATGATCAGCCCTGTAAAGCCTACCTCTTTTTTTCTGACGAAATAAGTGAGGCCTTCCTTTACTTCCTGGATTACTGATTTCTGTATCGCTTCAACAATTTCCCGGCCCATCTGCACAATTCTTATCTTAGAGAATTGCTTCGGCCCGATGAAGAATATCAATGCAGAGGAAACAAAGAAACTTACGGCATCCAAATAGAAACCGCCTTTTACCCCCCAGTATTGGACAATGAGCCCCCCGAGGGCAAAACCGCCGATTGCCGCGATCATGCCCGTGATATTAACCAGAGAATTGGCAATAAGCAAATCTTCTTTTTTTACCAGTTCCGGAATAATGGATAATTTAGCAGGCACAAAGAATCTTCCGATAGAAAAAACTAAAAAAATCAGAAAATAAACTAAAGGCATAGATTTTTTGGTCAGCAAAAATAGGGGTATAACCATCACGAGCATAGCGCGCAGCAGGTCTGAAATAAACATCATCCTTCTTCTGTCCCAACGGTCTACATAAACGCCGGCTACCGGGCCAATAATAAACACGGGCAGGATGGTAAAAGAAAGGAGCTTTGCTAACTGCATCCCTGAGCCGGGAGCGCCTATAGAAATATAACCAATGATAGCCATCTGGCCGAATCTGTCCCCTAACTGCGAAATTATCTGGCCTAACCATAAGAAAAAGAAGTTACGATTTTTTAATACCTCGTGGATTTTAGACATATTGAGATTTTATTTCTATGGAGCCGACGGGGGGACTTGAACCCTCGACCTAGTGTTTACGAAACACTTGCTCTACCACTGAGCTACGTCGGCACGTAATTAAGCAATTATATCACAAAAAAATAAATTGACAAAAACAAAAAAGGTATTATATTATATTTAATTGTAATAAGTTAAGGAGAAGTAAAGATTTTGATTTTGTTAGCATTAACCAAACCGTAAGGCAAAATGAAAGTTTCATCTGCTTTACGGTTTTTTATTTGAGCACATAATTTATGGAGCGCCAGCGAACATAAATTATATGTGCGAAAATATACTTGACGTCAAAAACGTCAAGTATCTGCTTATTTAAGGAGGTGAAATAGTAACAAATGGCAAAAGGTAAAGTGAAATGGTTTTCAAACCAAAAGGGTTATGGCTTTATCACAGCTGAAAACGGCAAAGATGTATTTGTGCACTATAGCGCAATTACGAACGAAGGCTACAAAAGCTTAAATGAAGGTGATGAAGTGGAATTTGAGGTAACTCAAGGCCCTAAAGGTGAGCAGGCAACTAATGTGAAAAAGGCTTAAAATAACCTTTTTGATAAAAACCCGCCTTAGTTTTTACTATGGCGGGTTTTTTATTTAATATGCCGAGGGAGGGAATCGAAGGGAAGATTTAAATTTAGGGCTTGGATAATCCAAGAATCCAGCCTTTGATACGGTTGGTTAAATTAACGTTAGAAATTCTAACACTAAAAGTTCCGTAGGGTAAAGTATTTGGTGACCTTTTAAATTTACTACTTTTGCTAATTGAAGTTAGCGTTTTGTCAAATTGCCCTAAAGGGATCCCTGAAATTTTTGACCAAAAAACCTTAGCTTTTTGTTCAGTAATATTAGGGTATATTTGAACATATGCCCGAAATTTACTTTCGGGCACCTTACATACATTCCTAAAAAATTTCATAATTATTTTAATCATTCCCGGATCAGAATTACAAAATTTACAACGCCATCTTTCTTTTTTATCACCTTCTGCCCAATAAAGAGCGGTTCCGATAAGCATAAGCTCTCGCTTTGTAAGCCTACCTATTTCTTTTGATATTCTTTGCTGAGTTTCATTATTTCTATTAAAAACATCTAATGCTCGTTTTTTATTATAATTGGTTATACTTTCTGCCCATTTCCTTTGATTTCTAGTCCATAGACGTCTTTTAATTATGAGGGGGATTTTTAAGCCTTCAAACCAACCACTTAAGGTACTTTTGGGAATACCTAATAACCTATTTATTTCATTATAGGTCTTCCCTTGCTTGCGCATTTGGATAGCCAGGATTTTATCTTTCCTCATTTTTTTATAAAGATGCCGGGAGAGGGAATCGGACCCCCCACGCCATGATTTTCAGTCATGCGCTCTACCACTGAGCTATCCCGGCAACTCGCCAAAACTCAACTTATCTACAGCAGTAGGGGAGGTTTAAACCTCCCCTACTGCTACTAATTATGATTTAACCTTTTTACCACAAAAGGAGAAAAAAGCAAGTAGATTAGAAATAAGCCAAATACTGCCACTCCTGCTTTCCTGAAAACAGCAGCCAAGGTCAATAAGACAATTAATATAGGTAATATCAAATTTATTTTTTTACCAAATAATTGCCTTAAACCATCTAAGTTTAAATATCTTACCCGCGAGACCATCAAAAATGCGATAAGCAAAACTAAACATACAAATAAAATAGGCACAAATTTCGGCAATAATATATGGGGTATGAATACTGGCAACGCCATACCTTGTTTTTTTCTATATATCAATATAAAAGAAGCCAGAATTCCTCCGCCAGCCGTAGTCGGCAGGCCAATAAAACAATTAACCAATTTTTCCTTTGGAGTAATATTGTATTTGGCAAGCCGGAATATACTACAGGCCAGATATGCAAATAACGCCAGCGTTGCCCATGAATAGAAATCCTGATAAATAAAAATATAGCCTAAAATAGAAGGGGCTATACCAAAGGATACCACATCTACTAATGAGTCTAATTCTTTACCAAACTCACTGGGCACAGGATTTCTTCTGGCAATTTGTCCATCAATACCATCAAAGATAACCGAAAGAATTATTGCCCAAGAAGCAAAGGTAAATTGGCTTTCTAATGAGAAAATAATAGAGGCGAAACCACAGACAAGACTTAAGGTGGTAAGAAAGTTTGCAAGGAGGTTCATTTTGCCTCTTCCATAATCTTAACAAGGATATCCTGCGCCAGGCTCAGATTTGGAAGGCGATATTTGCGTGCGGAAACCCTTAACCTGGTTGTCGCCCGGGTTAATCTAATTAATCTAATCCAAACAAGGCTGGATTCCGCTTCCATCTGAATATAACCCCTCGTAGCATCCTCTTCTTTGACCGTGCCGCGGTACCTTGCCAGCGTCACAGCTGAATTCCAAAGTAAATCATAGGGCTTATCTGTATCTGCCGCTATAGTATCTTTACTTATAGCGTAACCGCCTAAAGCACCTACTGCTCCTCCCACTATCAAAGGAGCGCAACCCAAAACATTAAGCAAAAACAAAGGAAATAAATAATAAAAAAAAGTTCTTTTTTTCACTTAAGCTCCTTTTTTGAATAAATAATTAACATTATTATATCTATATTTAAATTGGTCTGCAACTAATTTATAAATTAACTACTTACATAACCTCGAGGGCTTCCTGAATTATAGGTAAAATGCCCTGAAGTTCATCTTTGGATAACCTGCCCAGCTTGGCAAAGTTAGACTGGCCTTCCCTGCTTTTAACCTCTCTTATAATTTGCAGTTTCTTAGGCCCATTATTATAAGAATGAACGCTCACCACAATTTTTCCAGTATCACTCTCCCAAAACTTGGAAAACAACTGTTCATCCAAACTACTATCGTACGGCATAAATACCTCCTTTAATGAGCGCATAACTTACGGAGCACAAAAGTGCGACGTAAGTTATATGCGCGAATTAATCCCTCACTCAGCTTTATATTAGCCACTTATATATGAGGCTGAGTGAGGGATAAGTTCGGACTGATAAGTTATGTTCGCTTCGCTCCATAACTTATGTCCTCACTTAAAATTTCTTGCCATGCCTATATGGCCGGCTCTTATTATATTCAATTTTCTTAAGCAAGGTTTTTTCTAAATTGATTTTCTTTGCACCACAGTAATCAAATATACGAATACAGCAATCTGCAAGCTCCTCGGCAATCTCTTCTTTTGTGCCATGATTGCGCATTGCCTCTAAGGCCTCAGATAATTCTGAGTGCATCAGTGCAATAAGCTCTGCCTCATTACGTTTTTTATCCCACCAACCTTTAACTTTCGCAATACGGTGGCATTCTTTTATAAATTTATTTATATCCCATTTATTTTTTTTCATAAGATTCCTCTTCCTTTGGTTCTGGCTCTAAAGCTGAAAATATCTTTGCGGAAATAAATTCCTTAGCATAAGTACTGGGAGAAGAAACCTCAATCTGGGTATTTTTTGCATCTATCTCTTTAAAAAATATACCTACCGGCGTTGTATCTGTTATAGTAAATTCGGTTTCGCTTGTGGCTGTTTCGGGTTCAGCTGCTTTATGAAGATAAACAGCAATCATCTGTTTTTTTCTATCTTCGGCGTAGATATAGGTGCCAATCTGTTTAAGTTTCTCAAGGACCTTGCTATAACATTCGCTGTATTGACAGCCAAGGGTCATCTTGATGGCATCTTTTCTACCGTCCTCTAAAACCTTTGTAGAAACTCCCTTTACGCATTTAGCCGCCTCTTTTATCGTCGCGCAACCCATCATTAAAATGACAAACGACAAAGCACAAATGACAAAATAATGACAAATACTAAATTCCAAATGACAAAACTTTAGTTTTGCTATTTGACATTTGACATTTGGATTTATTTTGAATTTTGAATTTTGACATTTGAATTTTAACATATCTCCTCCTTTTCACTCATTTATCACCTGCCAAATTTTATCCAATTGCCTGCGGGTCTCTTGTTCTCCTCTTTTGGCAAATTCCTTTGCTTTATGCAACTCTAGCCAATACAATCCTGAAATATCCGGATGTAATACAATATCTGCCAGCTGCGCTTCTTTTTCTGCCACTTCGGATTGTAGTATTTCTACACTACTAAATATAAAATCAAGTATGTTTGTTTTAAATTTTTCTTTCAGATGCTGCCTTAAACTAAACCACCCTCTTTTCTGTTTATCCTGAGTAATCTGTTGCTTTATTTTCTCATATTGTTGCAGGATGTCTTCTCTTGAGGGTGTGACATTTACAGCAATAATCTTTTTTACCCCCATCTTTAATAGAGGTTCGGTGGGCAAGGGACTAATTATCCCTCCATCAAAAAGCATATCTTCTTTAAATTTAAAAGGATTAAAGACGCCCGGCATAGCGCAGCTAGCCATGATTGCGTCCACAAGTAAACCTTTTTCTAGAACCTTGGTTTCCTTTCTTTTTACATCACTGGCAATAACCTTTAAAGGAAGCCTTACGTCATGAAAAGTCTTATTGCCTAAATATTTTTTAAAAAATCTTTGCAGTTTGTTACCCTTAATGAAACCTAACAGAGGAAATGTCAAATCCACCAAATTCCATATGTGTTTTGGCTCTTTGAAATCCTTAGCAATTTCCAGTATTTCATCGCTTGATTTACCGATTGCCCAGAGAGCGGCAATAAGCGCTCCGATACTTGAACCAGCAATAACATCAACGGGTATTTTTTCTTCTTCAATCACCTTTAATACTCCCACATGACAAAAACCATACGCCACACCCACTCCTAAAACTAAACCTACAAGGCAATCTCCTATTGTGCGTGCAATTCTCCTTACTGCCTTGGCGTATTCGCAATCTGGCTCATCTAAAATTAACCTATCAGGAGCCTCAAAATCTATTCTGGGCAAGGTAGCAAATACATTTTTGTTTAGTGTTGCGGCTTGTTCATCAGGGGTAAGTTTGGAAAATTTATACTCATTTATAATAATGTTTATTTTTTCTTCATGAAAATTAAAATCTGATTTTAGTCTGGATATCAAATTGTGCGTCCTTCCTAAGTCTACTGGCTCAGGGCTACTTAAGATATGAATCAGGTCTGACTGATTCAAAATACTAAAAATAATCTGGTCCATCAGAGAAGGCAAATCCAGAATTAAATAATGATAATCGTTAATTAATAGGCTTAAAATAGCTATTAATTTTTTTACACAAGACTCATCTTCTGGCTGATAATAGAAACAGACCAGGTCTATGCCAAATATATCTTTTTCCCGAATGTAATCTTTGTGTTCCTGTTTCTTCGGGATCCCGCCAAAAGCGGAAAAAATAAATTCTTTGATCTTTTCCGGTTTGTTTAGTGCTGTAGCGCGTAAATCAAAAACTCTATGCTCTTTGATCTCTAATTTTTCTGGTAGGCTATGGCTTTTATCAACAGGGGCAATGTCTAATATAATTACTGACTTATGTGTTTCTCTGGCTAGGCTCAGAGCTAAATTGAGGGCATAGATGGTTTTGCCTGCCTGGGAATATGAACTAAAAACAGAGATAATTGTACTCTCAAAGACAGTTTTCTGATGGATATCTTTGCGTTTGAGGCGGCGAGAAAGGGTGCGGCTTAAGTCTATAGCTAACTGAGGGATTTTTTTTAAAATAAAATCAAAGTCATTTTTTTTAATTACTAAAAGCGAACAGTCATTAAGGGCCTCTGCAGTTACTGAATGAGGTTCATTAGTTAAAAGCGAAATAATGCCGAAATACTTTCCGTGATGCAAATACTCTAATACTGTCTTATTTCCATATTGATTTTGAGTATAAATTACCACTCTTCCTAAGACCACACAGTAAAAGGCGCTGGGAGAAGAACCTTCTTGATAAATAATCTGGCCTTTTTTATATTCAATGATACCGGACCTCTCTTTGATAATATTGCGTCCCAAAGGAGCTAATCCTGCAAATAACGGAATCTCACCTAAGATTAAATCTTTGTCTATTAATTCCATAAACCTATCCCCGCCTTCCACACCTACGCGGTGTGATTGGTTAAAATACCTGTGTTACATACTTCCGAGAATTTTCGTGCGCTTTCTCTTATAGTCCGCTTATAAGTACTGTAATCTACCTCAACCAAACCAAATCGAGGGTCAAAACCCTTATCCCATTCAAAGTTATCAATCAGAGACCAGTAAATATAGCCCAAGACACAGATGCCTTGCGCCATTGCTAAAGAAAGGTTCTCTAAATGTTCATAAATAAAATCCCATCTTAGATTATCGTCTGGCGTGCAAATGCCATTTTCTAAAATAAATAAAGGTAGATTATACTTTTTTAACCTTAATAACAAATTATACAAGCCTTCAGGATAAATATCCCAACCCAAGGAGTTTTTCTTCAGGCTGCTGTGGCCTTTGCTGCAGGTATCCAGCAATAAACTCCTCAAACCCCAATTTTCTACCTCTACTAAACTGCGCGTATAATAATTGAGGCCGATAAAGTCTAGAGATTTAGCGCGGATTAATCTTTCAAGAAACGCAAAATTAAATAACCTATTCCTAAGATAAATTGCAAATTTATTCTTTGGAGTAGGTAAGCAGGGAACAAAAGCCTGAAGGTTTTTGGCAATGCTGATAAAAGGCGGTGGTAATTTTCTTCTCTTATAAATACGGTGTATAAGTTTATAAGCCTTAATATGAGAGATAATTAAATTGTCAGTCACAAATTTTGCCTTTAAGAATGACTCCTGTTGCGGTGGCCAAACACCTAAAATATAACTATAGTAAACATAGACCATCGGCTCGTTTATAGTTACCCAAAAACGCACTTTATCGCATAAGGCTTCTACGGTCCTCTCTACATAATGCAAAAAATATTTTTGAGCATTTTTATTAAGCCAGCCGCCTAGATTGGCAAACCAAATAGGGTTGGTAAAATGATGCAGGGTAACTATGGGTTCAATGTTATGTTCTTTTAAAGATAGTATCACATCCTGATAATGTTCTATCTCCTTTGTGGAAAACTTAGCTTCTTCTGGCTCTATACGGCTCCACTCAATGGATAACCGGTGAGCGTTATGGTTAAGACTGGAGGCTAAATCAAAATCTTCCCTGTAAAGCTCATAATGACGACAGGCCAAACCTGAAGCCTCTTTTAATCCTGCTTCCTTCTCCCAGCCCCACCAGTCACTGTTTACATTATTTCCTTCTGCCTGATAAGCAGAGATGCCTGCGCCCCAGAAAAAACTTTTAGGGAAGACGAACATATTAAATAATATTATATCAGCTTAAAATTAAATGAACAGACAATTTATGAAAGGAAGGTTATCAATCTATCCCGACTCGTAAGATGCACTAAAATTTTCAAAAGAAAATTTTAGTGCACTCGTCGGGATAAGTTCGCACACATAAGTTATGTCGCTTAACTATTGGTGGTAAGCTCCATAACTTATGTGCTCACTTAAATAAAAAATCCCAACATTTTGTTGGGATTTTCTATGAATTCGCCGATAAAGACAAGCAATTTTTGCTTGCATCACCATCCTTCGGCAACCCAGCTACCATGTCCGCCATGATTCGTGGCGGATTTAGGCCTGTAGCTTTGCGTCCCCACCTTTCAATGGGTTTACCTTTATCGGCATAATAAAGTATACAATAAAATTACCTATTTTTCAAGGCCGCCTATCTTTTCTTACCAGCGGTAGTGGGTACGGGTTGGGGATTTAGATATTTACTTAATACGCTCCAGGTCTTTGGGCCAATTTTGCCATCTACCTTCAAGGCATTTGCCTTCTGAAACTCCTCAATTGCATTCTTAGTCTTTGGGCCGAGTTTGCCATCAATCTCTTCAGTATAGTAACCTGCGTTCTTCAGCGCTGTCTGAATCTCTACTGCTGTAGGCTTATAGGGCCCGGCTGGCGGTAAAGGTTCTAAGACAGAAGGCCTAACCTCAGAACTTCCGGTCGAAGGCGCTGTGGGAGCAGTGGTAGTTATGGTACTTAGCGCTTCCATAGACATAGGCTCCTGCGTTTCTTCCAAAGCTTGCTGCTTTTTTCCGCAACCAAACATAAACATTACTATCAAAACCAAAAAAATAAATACAAATTTTTTCATCGCTACTACCTCCTTTCTTTTTATTTATCTTTATTTTAATACTTATTTTAAAAAAATCAAATAAAATTTGCTATATGGCTCTAATCTTTGGATAAATTATATTTATTATAGCAAAAAATAAGCCACAGATGATCCCGCTGAGCATGATAGTAAAAGAAATACCTAAGGCCTCTGCCAGACTGCCGGCAATCAAATTACCAAAAGGCAAAATACCAAAAAAAGTAAGCATATATACACCCATTACCCTACCCATAAACTCATTGGGTACTTTGGTTTGCAATATTGTATTTATAAGTGCGATGGCAGTAACGCTTGAGCCTCCAATAAAGAGCAAGGCAATAAGTGATAATAAATATATTTTAGATAACGAAAATAACACCAATGAGAATGAGAAGATAAAAGAGGCCAAAACCAAGAGTTTACCCTTATATTTAAAATCACCTAAACGCGCTAATAACAGCGCAGCAATCAATGCGCCTAACCCAGCAGAAGACATTAACACTGCCAAACCCTGTACCCCTACCTTTAATATATCATTGGCAAATATAGGCATAAATATTACATAAGCAATACCGAATAAGCTCACCACTCCTGTCATGGTGATTAATATCATAATCAGGCGATTGTTTCTTACAAAAATAAGTCCTTCTTTTAGATCTCTCCATACAGTATTATTTTTATCGCTTGCCGTATATTTGTTTACTCTGATAAAAAATAAGGCAATTATCAATGGTAAAAAACTTATCCCGTTTATATAGAAACAACCACTCATACCAATAGTTGCAACAAGCACTCCCGCCAAAGCAGGCCCGATGATACGGCTGGAGTTAAACGCTATAGAGTTTAAGGCAATGGCATTAAAAAGATAATCTTTGCCTACCAGCTCCACTACCATAGCCTGCCGACTCGGAGCATCAAAGGCCATAACCACTCCATTTAATAGAGCGACGAGCATTATCTGGTAAGGCGTGATTAATTTCATCTGTGTCAACACTGCCAAAAGGAAAGCTAACAACATAAAGGCGCTTTGAGTTGCAATTAAAATATTCCTTTTATTCAGCCTATCCGCTAATACACCGCCAAATAAAGAAAGTAAAAATACCGGTATTGAACTTAAAAATCCCACCACTCCCAGTAAAAACGCAGAATTAGTTAATTGAAATACAAGCCAACTCTGTGCTACTATTTGAATCCAGGTGCCAATAAGGGAAATAAACATCCCGAACCAATAAACTCTAAAACTTTTTACCTTTAAGGAGGAGAACATAGGATTTTATCAATAAATTCCCTGATTTTTTTTATAATATCCTTTTCTTTATTTTTCAACGCATCACTTAAACCCTCTCCAAAAGAGGTATCCCCAACCTGTATCCCTGCTACATATATCTTTGTCTTAATTCCTAATTTCTGGGAAAATTCAAAGATATCTTTTAAGCTAAGTTCATGCGTAGAGGTAGCAGAATTATCTATTTTATACTCTATATCTTTCAGTTCGCTTATCAAAAGCTGGCCGACATTTAAACCTGCATTAATACCATCGATGAGAAGAACGACACCGTAACTTTTTATCTTATATAGCAAATCAAAACTTGCACCGCTAAAATTAAAATAATCTATATCTTCCCTTTTGTAAAACTCAAGGAGAGATTCCAGAACGATTATTCCTATTCCGTCGTCTCTCCTTAAAGTATTACCTATACCGACTACTGCAATTTTTTTAGACAAACTTTGCATCCAAGCAGAAAAATTTATATTTTATGATTTCAAAACTGCCTCGCGTTTGCAACGGGGACACAGGATTTTTATGCGGTCAGAACGCATAAATTCTAATTCTTCTTCTTTGGGTGAGGGTTTTTCTCTTAAGGCAAGATTTTCCCGCTTAGCATCTAGTATCGGGCGGGATCCCGCTATAGCGGGAAAATTCTGCAGATAAATTAACATAAGAGAGGCATTAGAGAAGGTTAAAGGTCCTAATTTTTTGGCTACCCATAAAATTTGCTCATAGGGTGCAATAATCTCACCGCAACCATCGCAAAGTAAGAGCTCTTTTTCTATCTCTTGTTTGAGATCTTCTCTGTTTTCAGTGGTAGCCAAATCGAATTCCTGAGAAAGTATAATACCTTTTCCAGTAGGACAATTCGCTTGGCACTGACCACAGAAGATACACAGATCCAGTTGGTAGATAAGTATGCGCTTGGCTTTATTATTCTCAATCTTATCTTCAAAACTTAACGCATTTGAGGGACAGACATTTACACAAGCAGTGCAACCTATACAATCATCCTTATGAAACTCGGGCTTGCCCCGGAATCTCTCAAAAGGCTTATGCGGCTCATAAGGAAATCTACTTGTATATGGTCCTTTTATTAATGCCTTTATTGCCTCTTTTATTTCTCTTAACTTCGGATAACGCATATTTTTAAATTACTAGTTACTGTTTTTATCTTCTGCATACTTGTCACAAACAGACTTTTCCCAAAGCTTAACACCTGACTTATGCGCACCACGAGCAAGCGCATGCGCTGAAACAGGGGCAGTAAGTACAATAAATATACTACATAAAATTGCCTTTATGCCCATAGCAGTAAATCCTTTAAACAGAAACAGCCCAAAAAGGATACTGCAGGTTCCCAAGGTAACGCATTTTGTGGCGGCCTGGAGTCGGTTATATACATCAGGAAGCCTAATCAATCCTAAACAGCCAAAGAAATCAAAGCCAAGGCCTATAATTATAAAAAATATTCCTATTTTCTCATTCATCAAAGTTCCTTCCTTCCAGATATTTTGCCAAGGCCAAAGTAGAAATAAAACTCTGCAAGGCCCAGGCAATACCAATATCAATATACCAGTCTCTACCTGTAGGGATTCCTAATATCGCGCAAAAACCCAAAATTAATATACCTAAAATATCAATAGCCACCACCCGATCGGCAGGCGTAGGGCCTCGCATGATTCGCCAGAGGCAAAATACTCCACAAAGAAAGAGCACCAAAAACGAACGCTTTAAAAGTAGAGACTGCCATTCCAACAAGGATGGAATGGGACATAATATAATTACTCCTAAGATTATTATATTTATTATCAGCCCTATTAACCAACGCAGTCTTTTCATTCAAAAATCCTCTTTAATACATTTTCAAAATTCTGAACAATAATCTCAGTTGCTTTTTGAATATCCTTATCCTTTACATCAATCCAGTGTATATATAAATAACCATTTTCTGGGTCTATATCCACACTCATTGTTCCAGGAGTAAGTGTAATAGAATTGGCTAAAAAAGTCAAACCTGTATCTGATTTTAAAGTAGTCTTTACTTTGACAATGCCCGGATTAATGGGTAAATCCGGATGGGCTACTCGATAAGCTACATCAATATTTGCCTTTATACACTCCCAGATAAATAATGGTATATAGTATAAAAACCAGAAATAACGACTCCCCGTTAGAGACATCATGTCTTTCTTCTGTTTACCCTTAGTCTCTAACGGGGCAAACATATCCCCAGTCATAAAAGAAACAAAGATAGCAACCAAAATACCGATTATCAAATGTTGGAAATCCGGTGGCCAGGTCAAAAGCATCCAAACTAAAAGCGCAAGGATAAATAGAATAATTTGACTCTTTCTCATTTTACTGCTCCAAAAACTATTCCTGCATAACCTTTGCCAGATAACAAAACATTAGCTGCTGATTCAAGAAAGGGCCTAAATTGCGGTATCAATAGTAATCCGCCCAGAACACAAATTATGGCTAAAATTAGCATCGATAATCTCATAGATAGAGGAACTTCTTTTATTCTAAGCAAGGCTGTATCGAGTTTTCCGAAAAATGTAAAGCCCATAAATTTCAAGTAATATGCCAGGGTCACAATGCTTACTAATATGGCAATTAGCGCAAATCCAAAGTATCCTGCTTGGATAGCGGCAATGATGATAATCAATTTACTCCAGAATCCATTTAGGGGAGGAATTCCCGCTATACTCATCGAGCCAATTAGGCTCGTACTTGCTGTAACTGGTAAACGGGAATTTAATCCACCCAAGCTCTTTAAATTGCGGCTACCTGTAGAATATTCAATGGCACCAGAGTTCAAAAAGAGCAAGGCTTTAAAAATAGCGTGATTAAATAAATGAAATAATCCACCCAGAATTGCTAAGGGCGTGCCTATACCTAAGGCAAATATAATATAACCTATTTGGCTAATGCTAGAATAGGCAAACATCCTTTTTATATCATTTTGCGCAATGGCTAAAATTGCACCGACAATCTGTGATATTATACCTAAGATGATGAAGATAAAAAGTATGTTTTGAGAAATTCCTAAGATGTTAAAAAATATCCTGCAGAGGGCATACACGCCTAATGTCTTTATAAATATTCCCGAAAGCATGGCTGAAATAGGAGCAGGGGCAGAAGGGTGAGCGTCGGGGAGCCAGGCATGAAACGGAACCAGCGCTGCCTTTAGGCCAAAGCCTGCCAAGAACAACACCGCAATAAAACTAATAATGGGGCTTATGCCTTTTATGTCTAAAGCCCTAGATATATCTGCCATGTTTAAGGTAGAGGTGTAACTATAAAGAAGGGCAATCCCCAAGAGAATAAAACTTGAAGCCACAGAACCCATGACTGCGTATTTAAAAGATGCTTCTAACTCCTCTCGCTCCGTGCCAAAGGCAACCAAAGCATAACTGGCGATAGAGGCAATCTCCAAAAAGACAAATAAATTAAATAAGTCGCCAGTAATAATTATGCCGTTCATCCCTGCCAGCATGAGCATAAAAAGTGTATAGAATTTCCATTTATCAGTATACTTTTCCATGTAACTTATAGAATATATTGTTACCAGAAAGCTGACCAGGTTCACCGTTACTAACATAAAACTCGTTAGGCCATCTAAGACCAGACAGATTCCTATAGGAGGGATCCAGCCGCCAACCTTATATACTAAGATGCCGGTTAAAGGTTTATAGACAGCAGCTAATAAGGAGAGCCCTAACAAGAAAAAAGTAGCGAGATTTGCTAGGCAATCACATATACGCTTACTGATTTTGCCAAAAAGAGAAATCAAAAATGCTGCTCCTAAAGGAATAATTACATATAAAGGTAATAGGTTATGATTCATAAAAACTAACCTCTTAGCTTACGAATTTTGGTAATATCAAAGGTGCCAAACTTCTCGTAAATTCTTATCGCAATTGCAACCATTAAGGCTGTGGTGGCTAAGCCAATCACAATGGCAGTTAAAACTAAAGCCTGTGGTATAGGATCAACCATATTTAAGACCACTTGGTCTTTAGCTAATATAGGAGCCCTACCTCCTGCGCGATAGCCGATAAGGACAAAGAATAGGTTTACTGCGTATTCAATAATTCCCAAACCAATAATAATCTTTATAATATTTCTTTTTCTTAATACGCAGTAAAGTCCGATACAGAATAAAATTAGGCACAAAAAGTAAACACTCATTCTTCTTCCCCTAAACCTTTAAATAAAATCAGAACTACAAAGATGGCAAATAAACCTGCTCCTACCTTAAGAGAGATAGCGATGTTACATAAAGGAATAATACCTGCACTGAACAAGGAAAAAGGCCTACCTTTATTTAAAAAGAAGTTTAAGAAGAAATACCCACCCAGAAAACCCAATACAGCGATAGATAAAAACATAATTGCCCCTAAGCTCTCTAAGATAGAAGCAGCTGCCTGACTTAATTTTTTTAATGCCACTTCTCTTCCAAAGGCAAGCATCAGGTGAACAAAGGAAAGGGCAATAATTACTCCTCCGGCAAATCCACCACCAGGTGAGATATGGCCGTGTAAAACAATATAAATGCCATAAAGTAGAATCAGCCCTACAGTAAGCCGGGTAATGGTCTTTACAATTAAAGTCATGCCTGGTTCTTTATTATTTTTCATTTGATTCTACCCACCCTCCTCATTATTGCCAATACGCCCATTACGGCAGTAAAAAGAACGGTTGCCTCACCCAAAGTATCGTAACCTCTAAAATCTAAAATAATAGATGCTACGAGATTTGTCGCTCCGGTTTTTTGTAATCCTTGCGCAATATATTCCTTAGCTACCCTCATTATCGGATAACCAAAGGATGGCAACTCTTTCAGGGCAAAGTAGGCAAAGAGCAAAAAGGCAGCAATAAACAGGAAAGTTGAGGCGGTATTAAAAAACCAGCGGCCATCTCTGATTAAAGGTAAATCTTTTTTTATGGTAGCGCGAATGAGAATAATCAGGCATAAGATTTCTACCACAAGTTGCGTGATGGCTAAATCCGGGGCTTTTAAGACCAGAAACACCATAGACAAGCCTAAACCCACCGCACCCACCGCAATGACACTGGAGAGTAAATCCTTAATCTCTACAGCCGCCACTGCGGCAAAAATCATAAATAATAAAAGTAAATGTAGTTCCATAAGTTATCTATTCATTAAAAAAAATAATCCTAACATCCCTAACAAACCCCAGACCAAATAAGTAGGCAAAATTCCATTATGCAGGCGTTGTAACAAACCCGAAATAGAAAATACGGGCTTTTTTCCTTGTTCATAAACATCAAAGAAACCTGTCTCTAGTTTCTTATACAGCGCGCGTATTAATCCTAATTCTTTTATAGTATTATAAAATTCCGTGCCAGTAACCGAGGCGCCCTCTAAATCTTTAACTTCTGCGCCGACAAATGCCTTATCTTCTCTTAAAGAAGGCCTTAGGCCTTTTAATTTAAAAATTATTATTCCTAATACTAAGCCAATAACAATAAGTAAGCTAGCCAATCCTGCATACCAAGTTCCCATAAAAGTTACGCCAGTCACTGCTGGAAGAATAAAGTATTTAATTGGAATCTGATTAGCAAATACACCAAATACCACACAGACAATTGCCAATATGACAGGCGGAAGCCACATGGTCCAGCTTACCTCGTTCGTTGGTTCGTTGGTTCGTTGGTTCGTTGGTTGACCTAAGAAAGCAGCATGGATTAGTTTCATAAAACTGGCTAAGGTAAGGCCTGAACCAAACATCGCGGCCACTAAACAGATTATACTGGTAACTTGGTGACTTGGTGACTTGGTGACGTTTTGAATAACTCCTTGATACACCATCCATTTAGAGACAAAGCCATTAAATGGCGGAACGCCAGATATAGAGAGACTGGCAATAAGAGCGGCTATATAGGTAAGGGGCATTGTTTTGGATAGTCCACCTAATTTATCTAAATCAGTGGTGCCTGTCTTTTGTTCTACATTACCTGAAATTAGAAACAGGGCTTGTTTATATACAGAATTATTTAGCATATGAAATATCCCACCGGCAATCCCAATGGGATTTCCTGTGCCAATACCTAAAATCATATAACCCACTTGTGATACTGCATGATAACCCAAGAGCCTCTTCATATTATGCTGGACTAAAGCCATCATTACTGCGGCAATAATGGTAAAAGCTCCCATAAGCATTAAAAATATATTCATCGCAGAATCCATAACAAATAAATTTAAGGAAATCCTCGCTAACAAATAAATTCCTAACAATTTATCTAAAGAAGCGGGTAGATATGCTACTACCGGAACTGGTGCAGATTCTGCACAATCAGGTATCCAAGAGTGAAAAGGCATTGCACCCGCCTTGGCAAAACAGGCAATGGCGATACAAAGATATGCAAGGGTCGATAGTCCATAGTCTATAGTCGATAGTGGAATTTTAATTTTATCCATCTGGAAAGTGCCAGTTAGATAATAAATAATACCTATGCCTAACAACATCAGGGCATCTGAGCCACCCACAATAATGAAAGTCTTTTTTGCCGCTAAATTGGATTTGTTATCACCCAGATTAATCAAAAGATACAAGGTTAATCCTAAGAAACCCCAGAAGGTCAAAAGTAAAATCAGATTGTTAGAAAGTACAGCTCCTATTGAGGTAATGGCGGTTAAGATAATATAGAAATAATATTGGAAAAGTTTCTGCTTTCCTTTCATAAATCCTAACGAATAGATTACGGTTAAAACAGAGAATAAACCTATCGCCAAAACCACAAATCCATTTAAGCTATCTAATTTAAATAAAGGATATATAGAGTTTATCAACATTATAGTTCTAAGATATTTTTCGCGATTACTTTTGTATGGTGAAAAACTTGTGCCGTGAAATCAAGCAAATTTAAAAACATGTTGCAGGCACGCGGCGCACAGACTCCGGAAATAAGCCTTTGTGCATGGGCATCTCTATATTTCTGCACGAGATTATCTACGTGCCCTTCATCGCATAAAATCCGCTTGGCAAAATTCTTATCATTGTTCTTTAATGAGTTCACCGCATCAGAGAGCGCTGTTTCAACCACCGTATAAAGATGCTTGTATTCGTCTAATGCCTCATCGCTAAAAAGCAATCTTTCCTGTATCTTTATTTCAATCCGTTCAATCATATCCTTGATATAATCACCGATCTCTTCTAAATCGGCAATGATATTGGTAAAAGACACTATCTTTTTCTTATCGACGGCGGCAATTTTGCTTTTGGATAACTCCACTAAAGAAAAGGTAAGCGTTGTTTCCATCTCATTTAATTTTTGTTCATCTTTAAGTACTTTAGAGAGGGTATCCAAATCATGCTCTATAAACCCAGCAAATGTAGCCTTGAGCATAGATAACGCCAATTCTGCCATTTGATTTATCTCTTTTCTAATATTAACTAAATCTTCCATTATCCTATCACCTCCGACTTATCAGCTATGACCTTTTTTAACTTCTCGGTTTTTTCTTGCGATAACTTAATCAAGTCCCAGCCATTCATAATCTTTTTATCAGTTGCTTTATCTAAAACCACTACTCTCTCAGTACAGCAATAACAGGGGTCAACTGCTGCCAGAGTAATGGTTGTATCTGAAATAGTCTGGCCTACTGCTGCCACTTTATTAGAAGCTACATTCATGTAACTGGGCGCGCGAATCTTATGTCTTATGGGTTGATTTGTGCCGTCAGAGCGCACATAATGAAAACATTCTCCCCTCGGCGCCTCTACCCTGCCAATTCCCTCTCCGGCTGGTATATCCTTTACATTTGCATCAATTTCGCCTTTAGGCATTTTATTTAGACACTGCCTAATAATACCTATTGACTCATACAACTCTAAAATTCTTACCACGGTTTTGGCAAATATATCTCCCTCTTTTTCTACAATCACATTCCAACTCACTCTATCATATGCACCGTAAGGGTCATCTCTTCTTACATCTATATTTATGCCTGAAGCTCGAGCAGTAGGGCCTACCACAGCCCAGTCAATTGCCTGCTGTTTGGTTAAAATCCCTATACCCTTAAGCCGTGCCTGTATCACTGGATCATCCATTACTGCACCCTTGAACATATCTACAGCAGGAACTAAATCATCGAGCGCCTTCTTTAACACAGGAATATCTTCATCTTTTATATCGCGCCTGACTCCGCCTATTTTCATCATCGCATAATGATTACGGTTACCAGTAATCATTTCAAACATATCCAGAATTGGCTCGCGATATTTCCAAGCCCACATCCAAACTGTGTTGTATCCGATAAAATGACCTGCCAAGCCTAGCCAGAGCAGATGACTATGGATACGCTCCATCTCAGCAATAATTGTGCGGATATAAAGTGCGCGCTCAGGAACTTCTATCTTTGCCAAATCCTCTACTGCTAAACAAAAGGCAAAAGGATGGCTTGTAGAACAAATTCCGCAGATGCGTTCAACGAGAAAAGTTACCTGGTCGAAATGTTTGTGTTCAGAGAGCTCCTCGATGCCGCGGTGCGCATAACCGATAACAATATCGATATCAACTACCTTCTCGCCTTCAACGTAAAGCCGGAAAAATTCCGGCTCTTCCTGTAAAGGATGATAGGGCCCTATAGGTATGATAACTTTATGACTCATGTTCGTGCCTCAATGGATATTTTCCTTCTGGCCAGTCATCAATTAAAAGCAGATGTTTTAAATTCGGATGTCCAATAAAGTTAACTCCCAACAACTCCCACATCTCGCGTTCAATCCACTCTGCGGCGGGAAATAGTGTTGTCAGCGAATCAATCTCAGGATGTTTTTTATCTTCTATTAAGACGTGTAAAGAATAAATCTCTCCGCTTCTATCAAAACTAAAATGGTATAGTATTTCTATGCCGGCTGGCGTGTCAATACCTGTGGCAGTAGCGAATCTTAAACCCAGTTCCTTAAATAAAATTTTTGCTACCTCTTTTAAATCCTTGGGCTTAAGGGAAAAATAAATTCTCCGAGCTGAATGCTCATGCCAGTTAATTATTTTATTTCCTAATTTCTCTCTGATTTGTTCCTTTATAGACATTATTTTTTACCTTGTAGTTTATTTATCAATTTTACTACTCCGCTGATCATTGCCTCAGGTTTGGGAGGGCAGCCAGGAATATACACATCCACAGGAACAACCTCATCAACTGCACAAGGACTATTATAAGAATCCCGAAACATTATCCTGCTGCAGGCGCAGTTACCCACCGCCACCACTACACAAGGCTTAGGCGCCTGTTCATAAAGTTTCTTTAACCTCTCTTTTGTCTTATAATTAGGCACGCCGGTCACCAAAAGCGCATCGGCGTGGCGCACGCTCCCTACTAAAAGCATGCCGAATCTCTCTACATCGTATCTGGGTGTAAGTAAATCCAAAATCTCGATATCGCAGTTATTGCACGGAGAGCAAGCTGCATGAAAAACCCAAATAGATTTGGTTAATGCTTTTAGTTTTAGGTTCATATTACCATCCTAATAACGCTAACACAATCGCTATTATAGCCAATATGGCCAGGGGTCCCCAGAAAAATCTTAATGCCTGATCAATGCGTAAACGCGGATTTGTATTTTTAATTAAGATTATAATTACTAAAATTAATAGATATTTCCCGATTAAAAACAAGGGGCTTAAATCTTTGCCCCAGAATAAAACAATCAGAAACAATGGTAGTGTATAAAGCAAAATTGCCTTTGTCAATTTGAATATAGCTAAAGGTAAACCTGAATATTCAATCATTGCACCGGCCATAATCTCCTGCTCTGCTTCTGACATATCAAAAGGCACAAAACCCAATTTTGCCTGCATACAGAATATAGCCACAATAAAGGCTAACACTCCCGACCAAGAGGTAATATTTGAAACAGAATTTATCTGATGATTTAAGATTTGGCCTATTTGTATTACGCCTTGGCTTTTAATAATTACCGCGATTATGGATAATATAAAAGGTAATTCATATCCTAAAACTAACTTCATCTCGCGTGATGCGCCTATAGATGCTAATGGATTCCTGGAACTGGAGGCACCTATAATTATGGATATTGCCGGAATAATTAAAAGATATACTACTACAATTAAATCTCCGACAAAGCTATCTAATGGTGAGTGAATATTCATACCTAAAATTGTAGCAACCAAAACCACGCTCAAAAAACCCAAATACGGAGATAACAAAAAAGTTACCTTTGCTCCAGCAGGCACAATAGTTTCTTTTCCTAATAATTTTATGATATCCACAAAGTTCTGATACCACGGCGGCCCCACCCGCCACTGAATGCGGGCAGTAACCTTTCTATCTATCCAACCCGCAATTAAACCTATGCATGCGCTGAATAGAAAGCCGGGAAAAACTAGATAATTAAACAAATTAAACAATAACTTCATTTTTTCTTCGGTTGAATATCCTCTCTTGACCACTTTAACGTATGCACAGCCAAAAGGTCTCCCACAAAATAGATATTTTTTCCCGGATCTTCTTCTACCTCTTTAATCTCTATGGCTTTTTCTGGACAACTAGTCACACATTTAGGAAGTCTTCCAGATAAACCTAGGCAATAATCACATTTAGAATCTAAATAGGAAATAAAATCTGGGAAGATTATGCCAAATGGACAAGCTATAGCACAAGATTTACAGCTGGTGCAGCGCATCTTGTAGCGCTTGATATGGCCATCTGTTGCTCTCTCCAGAGCATTATGATAACAAGAATCCACACAAGGCGCTTGTTCACAATGCCGACAAATAGTTGCGAAAGTCGCGTATTCACGTAAAGATGTAATGCCGTTATTCTGCGGATGATAAAAATAATTGCAAAGCCAACTTTTACAATCTTTACATTTACTACAAATCTCTAAATCTACAAATAGACGCTTCATCTTAGTCCCAGATATCGTGTATATCTTTTAATTGTCCATAGGTAAATACTGGGCCATCTTTACAGGCGTAATATTTGCCAATACGGCAGTGTCCGCATTTACCTAATCCGCAGGACATATTTTTCTCCATTGATAGATATATATCTTGCGGTTTGAATCCCAAATCCAATAATTTCAAAGTGACAAATTTCATCATTATCGGTGGACCACAAACTACTGAGATTGCTTTTTTTAAATCTACCGGTAAATCCTTTAAGATGGTAGTAACCAAACCCACATTGCCTTTCCAACTTGAATCACCCACGTCCACAGTAGTAACCACATCTACTTTTTTCTTCTTTGCCCATTCAGGTAGAGCATTTTTATATACGATATCCGAAGGAGTCCTTGCCCCATAGCGCAACACTACTTTATTGTAATTATCAATGCTAGAGAAAAGGCTAAATAATAATGAACGAAGCGGCGCAAGACCCACACCGCCGCCTACAATTAAAACGTCCTTTCTCTTAAAATCATCTAAAGAATAACCCTTACCATAAGGGCCGCGTATACCTACTATTTGGCCTTTATTCATATTATGCAATTTAGAGGTCACTCTACCCACGTTCATTATAGTTACATCTATCTTTTCTTTTATTCCAGGATCTGATGAAGGGGTAAAAGGCGCTTCTCCTAAACCCGGAACAGTCATTTCTATAAACTGCCCGGTCTGAAAGGAAAAATCCGACTTTGGCCTTAAGACAAGGGTCTTAATAGTGGGCGTTTCCTCAATTATATCTTCAACTACAGCCTCAATGGGTTGGTAGAAATTTTTCTTCATATAGCTTTCTTAAAATATAACGTATATCTATCTTACCAGGACAGACCTCAATACATCTGCCACAGCCGCAACAGGCTTGAATTCCCAAATTATCAATAAAGAAATCAAATTTCTTCAAATATCGATTGCGCAGCCTCATATAACGCATTTTCAAGGGGTTTGCTCCACCTGCAACCTTAGCAAAATTCTTGAACATGCAGCCATCCCAGATACGCAGTCTCTTGGCATTCTCTACGGATCTTTCGTCAGTCAAAAGAAAACAATGACAGGTATCGCACATAAATACACAACCTGCGCACTCCACGCAGGTAAGCACTTGTTCCTGCCAGACTTGCGAATTATAACCTGAGAGGACGATATCCTGCAAGGTATCCTTTTTAGGTATTTTATGATGGGATAGATGCCCTTGCAGGCGCTTTATTACTGAATCTCTTTTTGCCTCTCTTGCTGAAAGCTGTCCTGCTGTGGCAGGAGTCAAAATATCTTTAATAGATTCTATAATTTTCTTGGCTTTCTCTGAACCCACATCAACTAGGTAACCGTCATTAAGAGGCGAAAGATTGATATCAAAGCCTTCGCTTACATGCGGATTTATATCAAAGGCTTTGCAGAAGCAAACTTCTTTAAAACTTGTGCAATCACTAGAAATTATTAAGGCATTTTCTCTTCTTTCCTCATAAAGTGGGTCGGGTTCATTACCGCCTAAAAAAACAAAATCCTGTATTTTTAAAGAAAATAGGTCGCAATTTTTTATACCACATAAGGCAAGCGGCTTTTCTTTTGGTTTTTTAGTTTCTTCTTCAAAATAGCTACAGATTTCTTCCTTAGCAGGGGTAAAGAATGTGCGCGTAGGCTCAATAGTGCGATACTCATTAAAAACAATTTCTTCTTTATTAACCCCGTTAGAGACTTTTGTATTATCATCCAAACTAACAGCGCCTCTAACGGGGGAATATTTCTTTAAGAGATAATCATCGCCAGGCAGGGAAAACCCATAATCGCATTTTACCCGAGAAGGAATTTCTATTTTGACAGGAACATAAAGCTCAAAGTCACAAGATATCCGGTCGTAAAATCTGAAGATATCTTCGGCTTTTAGAAAATAGGTTTCCATTAAGAAATTTTATTGATTTTAGAAAAGGTGAGCGATTTGTGAAGTAATCACAAAATAGCCCAAAAAGATTTTATAAATATATCATATTTAACTTTTCTTGTCTACAAGAATTTCCTTCACCAAATCACTAACTAACTTACCATCCGCCCTTCCTGCAATCTGCGCAGTTGCCTCTTTCATCACCCTGCCCATATCTTTCATCTCTTTTGCGCCGGTAGTAGAGATAACCTCTTCAATTATTTTCTTAATCTCATCGGCTGAGAGCTCAGGCGGTAAATAAGTTTTTAAAATCTCCATTTCTTTTGTCTCTTTATCCGCCATATCCAGGCGATTACCTATCTTGAATTGCTCGATTGCATCTTGTCTTTGCTTAATCTGTTTTTTAATTACAGAAATAACCTCGCTATCATCAAGAGATTTCTTTTTCTTTGCCATTGCCAAATTTATCATATCCGCGCGTAGGAAACTCAAGACAGAACTTTTCAGGGTATCTCTTGCCTTCATTGCTTCTTTATAATCATTCAGAATTTTTTCTTCTAACATCTTCCTCTCCTTTTTTGCACCGCGATTGGAACAGCGCCCGGTGGTCAAAACGAAACTAATTTTCTAAATTTAGAAAGCCTATTTTCTAAATCTTTTAAGCTAAGTTGTGCTGTTTTATTTACGCCAAAGCCCTCTACATTAAAAGACGCAGAAATCGTTCCATAGGCAATGGCTTTTTTAATACTGCCTTGGTCTGTCTTCTCTATTTTAGCCAAATACCCCATAAAGCCGCCGGCAAAAGTATCGCCTGCGCCGGTAGGGTCAACTACTTTATCCGTGGGATAGGCAGGGATAGAGAAAACAAACTTATCGCAATAAAACAAAACACCGTGCTCTCCCTTTTTTATTAAAATCATAGGCGGACCAAATGAGCGCAGGCGCTTTGCTGCCTTTATAAGATTACTCTCACCGGATAAATCCCTTGCCTCTTGGTCATTAGCGACATAGATATCTATTTCTTTTAAAAGGCGCAAAAGCGCCTTGCGTTTATGCTTTATCCAATAATTCATACTGTCTAGGCCTATAAGGCGGGGAGAATGTATGTGCGTTAACAGGTGCCTTTGCATATCCGGGTCCACATTAGCCAAGAATATGTATTTTATTCTTTTCTGCTCTGAAGAAACGGCTGGTTTAAAGCTGGAAAGAACCCCTAATTCCGTACTCAGAGTAAGGGCGGTATTTAAATCGCCCTTATATTCTCCTTTCCATTTAAAAGTTTTTCCCTCCCTGCGAATTAATGAAGTCAAAATTATTCCCTTTTTCTCTAAAAAATCAATGTACTTTTTAGGAAAGTCCCTGCCCACAATTGCTACAAGATTCACTCTGGCAAAAAGCCGGGCTGCCATGGCAAAATGCACTGCTGAGCCGCCCAACATATGTCTTTTAAAACCGAAAGGAGTTTTTACTGTATCGAGGGCCACTGTTCCTAAAACAATTATGCTCATGTTATGAATAACAGAGTAATGATAGCGATAAAAATACAATAATACCCGAAATAATGGAATTTGGCTTTGCGCAAAATAATTTTTAAAACCCAGAGGGCGATAATCCCGGTTACTAAACTAGAAAGAAATCCGGCAAAAAAATTTGAAAATCCCGTCCTTAAGGCAAATTCGATTTTCCTTGCCTCTAGAAAATTAGCTCCTAGGATTGCCGGTATGGAAGCTAAGAAAGAGAATTTAAAAGCAGTTTCCCGGTTTACCTTTCTAAACAAAAGCGTGGAAATGGTGATACCCGAACGAGAAATACCAGGGATGATTGCTATCCCTTGCATAATCCCTAAGAACAATGCGTCTTTAAAATCCACTGTATCTCTTTTCGGTTCTCTAATTTTTTGAGTAAGAAGCAGGATGGCGCCTGTAATAACTAATGCCAAGGCAACTAATTTAGGAGAACTAAATAAACTCTCAAAAAAATCTTTACCCGATACTCCGATTATTCCGGTAATTATAGTTACAATTAAAATTAAAAATAATAATTTAATGTTTTTGAAAACCCCTAATATATCCTTGAAAAAGAATAAAATCAAAGCACAAATTGTTCCCAGATGCAAAACCGCAGATAATGCAATTTCTTGGCCGCTTTCGCCAAGAAGTCTTTGCATAATCACTAAATGTCCGGAACTGCTCACTGGAAAAAATTCAGTTAAACCCTGGATTATTCCTAATATTATATATTTTGACATTTAAGTTTTACCACCTCTTGCCTTAATCCCTGCGCAGTGGCTGCGTAATCATCGGTAAACTCGCCGATATGTTTTTTTATTAACTCTTGCCAGCGCACTGGCTTTCCAAAGATAATCTTTAATGGGTAAAGGCGAGGCAGATGCTTTGTCCTTGGCCAAGAGTAATGCGAACCTTTGATATATATAGGAACAACCGGGATATTTAACTCCTTAATTAAAATACCAACGCCTTTCTTAAATTCACCCATATTTTCATCTACCGAGCGCCTTCCTTCGGGAAAAAGACAGACTATCTTTTTATGGGAAAGCACAAAACTAACCGCTTGCATAGCATCAGTTAAATTCTGGCTGGGGTCAATAGGAATAAGACGGGCTACCTTATTTGCCCAGCCAATTAAAGGGTGTTCTAAAATCTTACTATAACCTAAAAAATAGGCGTTCTTGGCAATGCCAAAAGGCAAACTGCTAAAAACCACAAATCCATCTAAATAACTGGCATGATTAGGACAAAGCAGATAAGGACCTTGTTTTGGCAGGAGGCTTTTTCCTTCTATTCTTAAAAGCCAAAACAATCTAAGAATAAATAAAAAAATGATTTTGAATATAAATGTAGGCAGTTTATCTAAAAAAACCGAATCTGTCCTAATTTTTTCAGTTACTATTTCTTTGGGTTTCTTTTTTAAAATCTCACTCCAGCTTATAGGGACATCTTGGGGTGCCCCGATTACGGATTCAGGCCTGTCAATTATATCTAATACATTCTTTACAATTTCTTTTACTGTAGATGTAGTATAAAAAAACTCGTCTGGGATTTTTATAGAAAACAGTGCTTCTAAACCCAAGCCTAATTCTACTTTAGTTAAAGAGTCAATCCCCAGGTCTATCTCTAGATGACTATCTAAATAAACCGGCTTATTTAGTTCTTTTGAGAGATAACTTATAATTTTTCTCGCCACATCGTTTTTTAAAAGTTTAGTATCTTCTTCTAAAAAGACAGGCTCTTTAGCTTCTACTCCTACTAACTCCAACTTTACATATTTCTCTTGGACTTCGTATCTTTTAATCTTTCTTAAAGCTGTGCGAGGTAAAGCATCTTTAGTTACCAGAAAACCCATAATGTGTTTATAGCCGGGTAAATTTCTCGATAAATTCTCAAGTTCCCAGCGGATCTTTGCCTGGATATCCGTTTCATTTTTTTGCCGAAAATATTCTAAATTAGGAACGACTACGGCAAAAAGTGATTCAATAATTCGTCCGGCCCTCTCTTGCCTGCGGCTTAAAATGCAGAGCTCTTTTATATAGGGGCTCCTGCCGTAATATTCTTCAACTTCTTCAGGATAAATATTCTTGCCTGAGCTTAAAACAATCACATCTTTTTCCCTACCAGTCAAAAAAAGGTAGCCACGAGAATCAATAAAACCTAGGTCTCCTGAATAAAACCATCCGTCTTTAATAACCTGGTTAGTTAAATCTGGTTGTTTAAAATAACCTAACATCACATTTGGCCCTTTAATTAAAACCTCTCCGATTCCAAATTTATCAGGATTAAATATCTTTATTTGGGCACCAGGGATAACTTTTCCTACTGAGCCAAATTTTATTTTATGCGGTGGATTTAAAGTTACAACGGGTGAAGTTTCGGTTAAGCCATAACCTTCAATTAATCTAATTCCTAATAATCGTGATAAATCTTTGCCAATTTTTGGCTCAAGCCGCGCTCCGCCACTGACTAAAAGTCTAAGGCTCCTGCCAAATTGCTTAGCTAATTTTTGCCTAATAAATGGGAGTAAAAAAGGTAGTAGAAAAGACGGAAATTTTTTTATTTTATCAAATATTGCTTTATGTAATAAAAAGAAAAGTTGTGGTACGCCTACTAACATAGTCACTTGCGCTTCTTTAATAATCGCGCTTAAGTCCTGGGGTTTAAAGCTCAAGGCAAAATAAGTAACCATTGCTCCTTTAAAAAGAGGCATAATCAAGGTTACCATAAATGCATAGGTATGATATAAAGGCAAAATACAGAGGGTATTATCAGAAGGTAAATAGATATTTAGTCCGGCAATGCTTTTAAAATTAGAGCAGATATTTTTATGGCTTAATAATACTCCTTTGGGTTTAGCGGTTGTACCTGACGTATAGATAAGCGAAGCGATATCTTCGGGTAAAACTGTTGGCCAAACAATATTATCTAATGAAATATGGTCGATATCAGAAAAATTAATGCAATTTTTATCGTTCTTGTCCTCAATGTCTAAGACGACAACTTTGATTGCAATATCTTGAATGACTTCTTTTATTTTATTAATAAAAAGGCTGTGAGAACAAAATATAATCCTTACTCCACTATCGATAATAAGATCTCTTATTTCTTGCGGACTTAACTGTGAATCCAAGGGTACACTTGTCAAACCCGCATGCATTATACCTAGATAAATTATTGCCCATTCCGGACGATTCTCTAAGATAATCGCGGCAAACTCACTCTTTTTAAAACCTTCTTTAATCAATAAGGCCCCTACCCTTAAACTATAAAGCTCTACTTCTTTATAAGAAAAACTCTGCCAGAGATTTTCTCTTTTAATCTGTAAGGCTATTTTCTCTTGGGATTTAGAGCTAACCGCGCTAAATATTTTATGGATAACTAAATTTTCTTCATTCATTTATTTTTTCTTATTATTGGGGATACCTGCTGGTCGGTGAGGTAGGCGTAAAATAAAAATAAAACCGAACGCCATAAAAGAGATTAAGCTAAGAAGTGCGGTGCGGTAGCCCCATTCGCCAAAATTAGAAAGAAGCAATAAAATTAGCCCCCAAAAAAGAGCGCCGAGTATCGCGGAAATGTATCCTACCAGGTTAAATAAACCAAATACTTCACCAATTTTTGCCTCGGGGACAAGACTTATCGCCAAAGCCCTGGAAACTACCCAGGTTGAACCTAATGCTACCCCTACCAATGCGCCAATAAGCCAGTATAAAGAAGTACTTCTTACAAACGCTCCCCCTAAAAAACAGATCGACCACAGGATAAACACAGCAACTAGACAACGCTTATGACCGATATAATCGCTTAAAAAACCGGAAAGTAGACTACCGGCTATCGCAAAGAAAGTGGAAAATCCCACTAAATTTATAACTTGGGTTTCATTCAACCCAAAGACCTTGGTGGCATACACTGACATAAAAAGGATGACGGCGTTTACGGCACATAAACCAAATAGTGATCCCTTTAAAAAATCCATTAGGCCAGAAGAACCGTGGGCATCAAAAGCAGTTTTCTTTAGTGTCTTAAAAGTCTGTACTATTCTATCTTTTTTTAAAAAATAAATTAAGTTTATCTTGGCTGTAGTTTGCCTATCCTTTATAAAAACTAAACAAGGCAAAGAAAATATCAAGAATAGGATTCCGGTAGGTAAAAATGTTGCTTGATAGCCACTTTTTAATACTACCGGTTTTATCAGATATAATGCCAAAATGGCGCCGCTATACCCGAAGGCTTTACCCAGTCCGGAAATCAAACCTATTCTATTTTGAGGCGCAATGTTTATCATCAGAGAATTATAAAAAACTATTGCCGTCTGACAGCCAAAATTAGCAATGCCAAAAAATATTAGACTTAAAAGGATATTATCTTTTATACCTAAAAGCATTGTGAATATTATGGAAAGTAAAGTAAGATATATTAAGAAAGGCTTACGTCTTCCGGTTATATCTGAGATTACACCGAGAATAGGTGCTAAGAGCGCGATAAAAAAAGTAGAAATACCAAAAGATAAGCTATATAAAATCTCAGGGGACCTTTTTTCTAATACCAACCAGCGCACAAAATACAAAGTTACGATATTTAAAGCAAAAAACTGATTAGCTAAGTCATAGAACGCCCAGGATATAATTAAAAAGAAGTTTTTTATTTTGCTGTCGGTTCCCATTTAATGCTTCTTTAAAAATTCCTCAAGATCCAGTGGTATTTCTGTACTTAAAAAAATTACCTCTTTAGTTATAGGATGAGTGAATTCAAGAGACGAGGCATATAGACACAGCCGTTTTGCCTTAAGCGCAAAATCGCGGCGAAAAGCAAACTTTGTCTCACCCACGACGGGATGCCCTATATGTTTAAAATGTATCCTGATCTGATTAGTGCGACCGGTAAAAGGCACGACCTCTACAATGGTAAAATTTTTTCTTCTTTGGATAACCCTATATTTAGTTACGGCGGGCTTTCCTTCAATAGGAGTATTTATCTTGCCTTGATTTTTAGATAAAATTCTGTGCACAAAGGCAATATAAGTCTTTTTAATCTGTTTTAATTTAAACTGATCCATCATCTTTTTCTGAATAGATTTACCCTTGGCGTAAACGATTAATCCAGAGGTTTCTCTATCCAAGCGATGACAAGGATGCAGACGATATAATATGGCCTTTTTTATTAAATCCTCATTTAAAATGTTAGTAAGAGTGCGTCTTTCATTTTTGGGTGTAGGTATTACGAGTAGCCCTGAAGGCTTATTTACTATCAGCAACCAATCATCCTCATAAATTACAGAAATCATTTTATATTTATTGTAGAAGGCCACTGACAGAACCCGCAATCTTTTTTGATTGAAGGAATAGGGCTATTTAAACATTCAATTGCCTTCTGAAAAACATCATTTGCGCGTTTTGGGTCTGTAGGAATCTCTTTTATCAAAACTTCAAACTGAAAATCTGCGCCAGAAATGATTTTTTTGGGGATATAGTAAACTAGGTAGGCAATCTTTCGGGTAGAAAAATTATTTTCCTCTAACAAAAAAGTGTAGGCATCCATCTGAAACTGATAAGCTTTATGCACATTTTCCGGAGCAGTTCCGCGTGTCTTATGGTCAAGCACTGCATAATGCTTATCTTCAAACTCTATACATTCATCAAGATAGCCGCCTAACTTAGCAGATGCCTTTTTATCTATATATTCAAGCCAACCTCGCTTAGGAAAATCAACCATTAATTTACCTTGGATTTTGCCTTCTAAAAAAGGAGGTAAGATATTTTTTGCCCTATATTGACTTAAATATTCTTTAATTACCCTATCTAAACCAGTAGTAATCGTAGCAACTGGACCGCCTGGTCTTTTTATACCTTTATTTACATAAAGCCAAAAACAACGCGGACATTCAAGAAAAAGATTTAGACTTGAGGGAGAAAGTTTAATCATACAATCGCAAGCATCCTATCTATTGCTTTTCTAGCACGCAGACGAATATCATCGGAAACCCTAACTTCTTCTTTTAATTCCTCTAATGCCCAGAGTATCTTTTCCTGAATAGTGCGTTTCATATTCGGGCATACTGCCCGCTCTGTTGCAGGATAGAATTCCTTTGTAGGATTATCTTGTTTCAGGCGATAGATAAGACCCACTTCTGTGCCCACAATTATTTCTTTGCTTTTAGTCTCCCTGGCAAATTGGCACATTTTACTAGTAGAAAGGACCGCGTCAGCTGAGGCTACAACTTGGGGAAGACATTCTGGATGAACCATTACTAATGCATTAGGATGGAATTTCCTTTTTCTCTTTATATCTTCAGGCAATATCTTTGCATGTGTAGGACAAAAGCCATTCCAGGCGATTAGTTTTCTTTGTGTCTGCTTAGAAACATAATCCGCCAGATATTTATCCGGAACAAAGATAATTTCTTCTTTTCCGCCTCTGCCCAAGGCAGATGCGCCTCCGGCGCAAAAGGCGGATCCGCCTGCGGCGGAATCCTTTACTATAGCATTCACTACTGCCACGGCATTGGTTGAGGTACAACAGTAATCCAGTTCTGCTTTAACCTCAGCAGAAGTATTTACATACCCTACTGCCACTGCCTTAGGATGTTCTTTTTTTAATCTGATTAGGTCTTGGGCAGTAATCATATTGGCCATCGGACAGCCTGCTAAAACATCAGGCATAATTACTTTTTTATCCGGACAAAGAATAGAGGCTGTTTCAGCCATAAAATGCACCCCGCAAAAAACTATAACCTCAGCATCGGTCTTAGCTGCCATCTGGCTTAATTCCAAAGAATCACCGCGGAAATCTGCTACATCTTGAACTTCTGGCAACTGGTAATTGTGCACCAAAATAATGGCATTGCGCTTCTTCTTTAACTCTCTAATTCTTTCTTCCAACTCAGTAAATTCTTTCATATAAGCACCGTTTGCCAAACCAATCGGCTACCGTTTACCAAACTAATCTTGTACCTGTACCCTAAGCTAAAACCTTATCAATTATCCCGCCACCCAATACTATATCTTTATTATAGAATACTGCAGACTGTCCAGGAGCTATAGCAAACTGTGGCTTTTTAAATTTTACTTTAATCTTATCCTCAAAAGGGATTATCTCTGCCTGCGCTTCCTTGTGATTATACCTTATCCTTACTTTCATCGCAACCTTCTTTTTTAAGGGTTTTAATATAAAATGAGGTTCTTTAACCAAAAACTCTTTTTTTAGAGCTTCCTCTCTTCTCCCAACTATAATCAGATTATTCTCTGCGTCTATCTTGGTTATATATAAAGGGTAACCCTTGGCGATACCTAAACCCTCCCGCTGGCCAATAGTATAAAAGGCAATTCCTTTATGCTTACCTAATATATTTCCTTCTTTATCCACGATTAGGCCTGGTTTTATATCTGCGACAATCTGCGTTTTATTTATCTGCGACAATCTGCGTATCAAAAATCCGCGATAATCCGCGTCTGGCAAGAAACATATCTCCTGACTTCCTAATTTATCCGCTACCGCAAGATTAAATTTTCGCGCTAAATTTCTTACCTGGCTTTTCCTATAATCTCCCAAAGGAAAAAGTATCTGTTTAAGTTGTTTTTGGTTTAAGCGGTATAGAAAATATGATTGATCCTTTAATCTGTCTTTCCCTTTCTTCAATAAATAGACTGGTGACCTGGTGACCTGGTGACCTGGTGGCTTTTCTATGCGCGCATAATGTCCAGTTGCCAGAAATTTTGCATCCAAAGAAAATGCTTTTTTTAATAAAATACCAAATTTTAAATATTGATTACACCTTACACACGGATTAGGAGTCCTACCTCTAAGATATTCATAAACAAAATCCTTAATCACATATTTTTCTAAATCTTTTTGCATATTTACAACGTAATGCTTAATACCTAATTTATGACAAACTCTGCGGGCATCTTCTATTCCCTGAAAGCCACAACAAGTGGGTTTTTTGCCAGTTGCGTCCGGCAAATTGAAGCACATAGTCATACCGATAACCTCCAAGCCCTGCTCTTTTAACAAGCAAGCAGCCACAGAAGAATCCACGCCGCCACTCATAGCTACAACTATACGCTCTTTCATACCTATGATTATATCACAATGTCCTTACCACTCAAACTTTAGTCCTGATTTGATCCACCTGCCGGGCTGACTAACTCCACTAATTTCACTATATTTTGTATTGCTAAAATTATCTATTTTTACAAATGGCTCTACGGTAAAGTTTTTATTTATAAACTTTTTAGATAAATAAATATTCCCCACAAAATAAGTCTCTCCATAATACCTCTGGTTGTACAAGAGTTGCCAGTCCAAGCTAAGACCTAAAACTTGGGAATAGATATCTAAAATATATTGATTTTTAAGAATATCTAAGGCGTATTTAGAGAAGAATCCATTAGCCTTTTTCTCTGCAGCGGTATAGTTATAAGAAAAATTAATCTTTTCTAAATTCACCCATTTAAAATTTGCCCCTAGCTTCATCTGAGTGCGAAATTCCACTCCATAAAAATCCACTTTACCTAAGCTTGTTGCCTGCCAGAGATCCGTAGTTTGCCTGCGCGTCCAGTCAATTAAATTTCTACCACGACGCAAAAACGTATCAAAACCAAAATTAAAGAACTCATCTTTAAAATCCAGCCCTAATCTAAAATTATGGTTTTGCTCAATTTTAAGATCTGGCTCTCCTCTATTGGCTGCATCTGAATAATACAATTCTGTATAACTAGGTATTCTGAATGCGCGACTAACCGAGCCTTTTATCTTCAGCCTATCCTTAACCATATCGTATCCCAAACCAAAATTATATGATTGCTGGATGCCCCATTTCTGATAGTTATCAATTCTTAAGCGCATATCCGCAGTAAGTTTATCCCATAACTCAGGAATAAAACCAAAGGAACCCGCTTCATGAAGCCTTGTGTGTTTGCCCAGATTGGTTGAATAAATTTCATCTCTACCTGTATCTAAGCCCAAGATAATTTCTCCATATTTTAGCGGTAAACTTATCTGGGAATTAACCCCATAGACATACGTCGTATGATAATTTATGGAAGCAGGGTTATTCCTTCTTAAAATAAATTTGTCTGTGTGTTTTCGAAAGAATAAATTGTTTTTTAAAGACCCAAAATCTAATTTTGATTCAAGACTGTTTTTTACAAAGACAGTTTCTGTGTGTTCCTCTTCTTCCGGAAAAAGATTAGAATAAAAACTATCGGCACCAAAATCTTTTTTCTGATAGCCGAATAAGGCATTAAAATTCGCACTCTCAAAATCTTTATCCAAATACAGTGTTGCTGTTTTATATTCAAAATCTGTATTTGGTTGCGCACCTGAAGATACTTTATGGTCAAATGACACCCTGCCTGATAAATCTTGCTGAATAAAGCCTCCAGAAAATTCCTGGCCAAATAAGGCATGTTCTCCAAAGAGTGTATTTAAATTCAGCTGCTTTTTTTGGGGTTTTTTGGTAATGATATTTATACTTCCGGCAAATGCACCAGCGCCGTATAAAGAAGAAATACCCTCCTTAACAATATCTATTTTCTCAACATCAAAAACTGTCAGCGGTATATCTAAATTATAATGGCCTGTCTGAGGGTCAATAACCTTTATACCGTCGATAAGCACCGCCACCTGTTCATAGGTAGAGCCTCTTAAGGAAAGATCGCCCTGAATTCCAAAGGTGCCCCGGTATCGTAAATCAACTCCAGAAATATAATCCAATACATCCAAAACCGAATTAATATTTTTCTGTTTTATCTCTGAGTTAGTAATAGTTTGTAGAGAATAGTTTTTATTAAGGGGGGTGATTTCGAAGGAATCAGATTTAGATACAATTATTCTTCCTAAAGTAAAGGGTTCATCTGCAAAACAGATAAAGATAAACCCAAAAAGAATATTAAATGCCAGTATAAATCGCCTCATAATGAAAAACCCGAAACCCATTATAAGGGTCTCGGGATAATTGTCAACCTAAAATAGATATTCAGTTTACATTAATGAGCGCACAACTTACGGACGCTCCGAAGGAGCAACGTAAGTTGTTTGCGCGAATTAATCCCGCTCTTTTGGTGTTTGCCACACCCTATAAATACCAAAAGGGCGGGATAAGTTCGGACAGATAACTTATGTTCGCTTGCCCGCCTGCCGGCAGGCAGGCGCTCCATAAGTTATGTCCTCACTTACCGGCAATGCATTACATCTCCGGCCATAATTTTTTCTAACACCCCGGAGTCCTTTCTTACCAATAACCCTCCATCAATATCAATATCAACAGCCTCTCCCTCAATATGTTCTTTAAGATAATATACCTTCACTCTTTTTCCTAAAGTAACACTGTGATGGCGCCATTTTTCAATAATAGGCTCTGCTCCTTTTTTTTGAAAGTGCAGGTAATTTGATTCAATCCTGCGTAATATTTCCTGCAGTAAACCAATGCGATTAATATTTTCTTTTTTTTGTTCCTTTAAAGATGTAGCGCCGGCAATTAACGCTTTTTTATCATTATTGATATTTAAACCAATCCCTATAATCACAAAATTAATTTTATCCATCTCGGCATTTAACTCGGTTAATATTCCGCCTAATTTCTTATGACGAATTAAGATATCGTTAGGCCATTTTATCTGGGTGTCTAAACCAGTAATTTCTTTTATTGCTTCACAAATACTTACTGCTGCCAGAAGAGTAAGGCAAGAGGCCTGCGTAGGTAATATCTTAGGCCTTAAAATTAAAGATAAATATATACCTTTATGTTTAGGAGAAAACCAGGCTCTACCCAATCTACCTCGACCCCTTATCTGGGATTCTGCTAACACTATTGTGCCCTCTGGTGCGCCTTTTAATCCCAAATCCATGGCAATATTCATAGTTGAAGCGACAGTATCAAAATAATAAATCTTCTTACCTATAAATTCTGTATTTAAATCCCTGATTACTTCAAATGGAAAAAGCCGATCAGGGCTAGATTCGAGACGATATCCTAAATGCGGGACAGCTACAATATCATAGCCAATTTCTTTTAATTCCTGAATATGCTTCCAGAGCGCCTGCCTGCTTATTCCTAAACGGCCGGCGATCTGGTCACCCGATATATAATCTTGTTTTCTTTTTAAAAAATCCAGAATCTTTTCCTGCATTCTTATTTCTTTTCATAAAGAGGGGACATTGCCCGTAGTTTCTCGGCAATTCCAGGAAGGTGTTCTAACAGATAATCGATATCCTCTTTTTTTGTCCATCTGCCTAAAGTAACCCTTAATGAACCGTGGGCTAATTCGTGGGAAAGGCCTATAGCCAATAATACATGGGAGGGTTCTAAAGATGAGGAGGTACAGGCAGAACCAGTTGAGGCAGCAATACCTACCATATCTAAGTTAAGTAAAATAGATTCGCCTTCTATATATTTTATAGAAAAATTAGCATTATTAGGAAGCCTTTTAATAGGATGGCCATTAAGATAAACCTCTGAAATCTTGGTAGTAACTTCTTTAATTAATTTATCGCGTAAAGTTATCTGGAATTCTGCCTCATCAGCCATCCTTTGGCGGCATAACTCTATTGCCTTGCCTAAACCCACAATTCCAGTTGTATTATGCGTGGAGGCGCGCCTGTCTTTTTCTTGATCTCCTCCGTGTAAAAACCTTTCTATGCGTGTCCCTTTTCTAATATACAAAGCGCCCACTCCCTTTGGCCCATAGAATTTATGCGCAGAAAGCGAGAGAAGATTAACGTTTAAATCATTCACATTAACAGGAATATGGCCTACGGTCTGCACGGCATCGGTATGAAAATAAATCCCTTTTTCCTTAGCGAGCTTAGCGATTTCTGCAATAGGCTGGATTGTTCCGATTTCATTATTCGCATGCATAACAGAAATAAGGATGGTTTTATCTGTGATTGCATTTTTGATATCCTCTGGAGATACCAAGCCATATTTATCAACGCCGACATAGGTCGTTTTAAATCCATGCTTTTCCAAAAACTTACAAGGTTCTGTTACGGCATGATGCTCAATAGCTGAAGTAATAATATGATTTCCTTTCTTCTCTAAGGCATAAGCCACGCCCTTGATGACAAAATTATTAGATTCAGTGCCTCCGGAAGTAAAAACTATCTCCTCGGGTTTTGCATCTAAAAATGAAGCAAGCGTTTCTCTTGTATCTTCAATTGCTTTTTTTGCCTCTTGGCCAAAAGAATGGATGCTAGAGGCATTGCCAAACTTATCAAAAAAATATGGCTGCATAGCCTTAAGCACCTCAGGATCTGTTGGCGTAGTAGCTGCGTAATCTAAATATACTTTTTTCATTTTTTAATCACGTCATTTAAACTTCCTGTGCGATATCCCTCTAAATCTATAGTGACATAATTATAACCTAACCTCTTTAATCTGCCGACTGCTTGATTGCGTTTGCTTATTAAACGCGAAATATCATTTTTATCAACCTCTATGCGGCAAAGGCCATTATAGTGCCTAACTCTTACCTGCTTAAAACCCATTTTTCTTAGATAGTTTTCTGCAACATTAATCCTTGCTAATAATTTAGAGGAAATTTTAATATTATAAGGAATCCTTGAGGCCAGGCACGCCAGGCTCGGTTTATCCCAGGTAGAAAGGCCAAAAATTTTACTAAATTTACGAATCTCTTTTTTAGTAAAACCTGCCTCTTTTAAGGGAGAACGTATATTTAATTCTTTTTTAGCAATATTACCCGGACGATAATCTTTTTCATCTGAGAGATTACTGGCATCTACAACATAATTTAATCTATTTCTTTTGGCAATATTTTTTAATTTCCTAAAAAGCTCCTTTTTACAAAAATAGCAACGGTTAATCGGATTGGAAGTAAAATTTTTATCGCTTAATTCATCGGTTCTCACCACCATATGCCTGCTGCCCAAACTCTTTGCTATCTTTTTAGCAAAAGCTAATTCCTGTACTGGATAAGTAGACGAATCTGCAGTTACGGCTAAAACCTTATGCCCTAAAGTGTCACCAGCAACTTTTAAAAGAAAAGTACTATCTACACCTCCAGAATAGGCCACTAATACCGAATCCATCCCTTTTAAGATTTCCTTTAATTTTTTTAATTTTTTCACTGAAAATTATCCGCGTTTTAGAAGTGAACTTCCATGGCGCGAGTAGGACAGACCTTAACACAGAGCTCGCAGGCAATACATTTGTTATCGTAAAAATACACCTTACGGCTGTGCTGATCAACCACAAGGGCACCGGTTGGACATATTGGAACGCAAACGCCACAGTCAGTGCACTTAGCCTCATTACGTATTACATCCTGGCTTAAAGGCTGAATTCTTACCCCGCAGGACTGTAAATATTCAATACCTTTATCAAAATTCTCTTTCTCTCCGGTCAATTCTAAAACCATTAAACCTTCTTCCTGCGGTGTAACATAGGCCTTCAAAATATTAAACTGCAGCTCATAATTCTTAACTAATTTATAGACTATGGGTTGATCTACTAAGCGATGCGGAAAATGTAATACGATTCTTTTGGAAATCATCTCAACCTTTCAGGGACAGTCCCCTGACTGGGGATGAGTCCCTATGCAATCGGCCTTTCCTTTAATGGCTTAAAGGTATATCCGGATTCTACGCCGGGTAATGGCGCAACCGGCTCAGTTAAAAGAAACTCACCCTTTTTAATCCAAGATTTTAATTCTTCAGCGATTTCTCGTGCCTTAGAATAACTGGATAAATTGCCGGTAGGAACCTCTTTTCCCTGCACGCTAATTTTTCCAGATTTTAGCTGCGCATAATTTACCTCTCCTAAATTACCAGAAATCATTTGCGGATAATTCTGGCCATAATCCACAATCTGGGTATAAATTTCTTCATCGCGAATTGCGGCATATTTAATTATTTCTTCATCTAATATAGGTATAGGAACACCGATACCTACAGTTAGAGTAACTCCATAACCTAACATACTTGTTCCTAAGAGCCAGTCAGGTTTCATCTGTTTTAAATCACCAATTACTGCTATTGTCCCTGCGGGTGCCTGCGGGACGCCGTTATTCTTTCTGGGAACAGAAGGATTATGCTGTGTGCCCTGCCAGGCCACATAGCCAATTCCACCGCCTAAAAATATCTTTGTGCCAATGCCTATAGTTTTATAATAAGGGTCTTTTAAAAGTGGTGAAAGCTGGCCTGCCGAGCAATAATTTGCATTACCTAAATTCGGCTTTAATACGCCCATATAGGTATAAATTATCTTATCAGATAAATTCACTGCTACATTATAATTCTGATAACAGTTGCGGATATTAAATAAGACTGCTTCGTTTATATCTTTGATATTGATAAGCGTCTGGAGCTTTTTTCGCGGATAGCAATCTGTGCCATAGGCAGTAGCCTCCAGGCGCACATCACGGCCTGCTACTAATTCCTGGATAACATGGCCTCCCCCGTATTTAAATTCACCGGGAAAAACCTTATTGTGTGGGTCATCATCCGGAATCGCCGTTACCCCCAGATAGATATCTACGGCGGCAAAACCGCAATAGGCAGGCACATCATTAAGTTTACAGGTGCCACCACCTAACTTTATTCTCGGCTTAGAATGCCCAATATTAAAATACGCCCCGGATGAACACATTGGGCCAAATGTGCCAGTAGTAACTACATCCACTTCCTGCGCTGCTTTTTTAAAGCCCTTTTTCTCAACCAGCCCAATAACCTCCTGCGCAGTAACTACTACTACCTGGCCTTTTTTAATCTTTTCATTTATTTCTTTTATTGTCTTCATAATGCGATAACCTCTTTTATTTCTGGAACCTCTTCTTTTAATAATCTTTCGATGCCCATCTTTAAAGTCATCTGACTCATCGGACAGCAACCGCAAGTGCCGGTAAGTTTTAGCTTTACCACGCCATCATTTGTGACTTCCACTAAATCTACGTTTCCGCCGTCAGCCATAAGCATAGGCCGAATCTTCTCTAATGCCGCTTCTACTTTTTCTTTCATATCGCACCTCTTTTATTCTGTGAATAATTCTGTACTCAAATATCGTTCGCCTGTATCTGGCAATATTACCACAATGAGTTTACCTTTATTTTCTTTTCGTTTCGCTACCTCTAAAGCTACAAATGTAGCTGCTCCGGAAGAAATACCTGCTAAGATTCCCTCCTCTTTAGCCAGTCTTCTGGCGGTTTCAATTGCGTCCTCACCAGAAACCTGAATAATTTCATCTATAACCTTAGGGTTTAAAACCGCGGGGATAAAACCTGCACCAATACCCTGAATCTTATGTAGCCCAGGTTTACCTCCGGATAACACGGGTGAATCCTTGGGTTCAACCGCAATCGCGCGAAATGTAGATTTCTTTTTCTTGAGCACTTCGGCTATACCTGTAATTGTACCACCGGTTCCTACGCCTGCAACTAAAATATCTACTTTACCATCTGTATCCTCCCAGATTTCTCTGGCAGTGGCACGACGATGGATCTCTGGATTTGCCGGATTTTTAAATTGTTGCGGTATAAAATAACGCTTATCGCTCTTTGTTAACTCCTCAGCTTTTCGCACTGCCCCAGACATGCCTTCAGAGCCAGGCGTGAGTATAATTTCTGCGCCAAAAGCAGCTAAAAGTTGCCGGCGCTCTAAACTCATTGTCTCCGGCATAGTCAAAACTAACTTGTACCCTTTTACGGCACAGACGAAAGCCAGAGCAATACCGGTATTGCCTGAAGTTGGTTCTAAGATGATCGTATCTTTCTTGATTTTGCCTTTTTTCTCTGCATCCTCAATCATACTTAAGCCAATTCTATCTTTAACCGAGGAACAGGGATTAAAAAACTCTAATTTTGCTACCACAGTAGCCGTGCATCCTTCGGTTATCCTGTTTAGTTGTACTAACGGTGTATTGCCGATAAGTTTTGTAATATCTTTAGCTATTTTCATAATTTCTCTGTTAATTAAATCTGGTAAACAAATGTTGAGCTTGGGGTTTTAACCTTTTTGCGCAAATCTTCAAAAGTGACATTATTGATAATCTTAAAGGTTGCCCTGGCTATCTCTTGCCATATTCCTCTAAAGACACATTTATATTTATCATTACAACCGGAGTAATCCTTTTCTATACAGGCAATGGGTTCGGTCGGCCCGTCAATAAAACGGATGACATCGCCTAGTTTAATCCGAGAGGGAGACTTGGTTAAAAGATAACCGCCGACCTTGCCGCGCCTGCTCTCCACAAAACCGCCTCGTTTTAAATCCAAAAGTATCTGCTCGAGAAATTTCGCCGGTATATCCGCACGCCTCGCCAAATCATGGATAGATACCGGCCCACGGCCATAATGCAGGCTAAGGTCTAATATTGTCTTTAAGGCGTAATCTCCTTTATAAGTTACCTTCATTTCCATTATCCCTATTATATTAGTAGAGTATATATCAAAAAATAAAATTGTCAAGCAAGATTATTTATCTTGTTAATTTTCCTCTAAGCCAACCTATTTTTATTTTTTCCTTTGGCCCAAAATCAGGAACATAAGGTTTAATATCAATTAAAGGTGTCCCATCTATGATATCGACGAATGAATTATACTAATGGGATGGCAAGTCCCGTGAGCATGGTGTTCGTTTGCATTATTAATTACCTCGACGGAATCGTTCGCCGTATCATAGATGGTAAAATACGGAGCGCTACCGATTAATTCTGCCTTAGTAATTCTCGGACAAAACCTCATAGAAGCCTTGAGGATGTTTACAGGCAAGGCACTCTTTGGGTGCGTCTGTTCCTTCAAAGATATAACCGCAGTTAATGCAATGCCATTTTATTGCTGTTTTTTTCTTAAATACCTCGCCATTTACTATGTTGTTAATTAATTTTCTGTATCTTGACTCATGAAATTTCTCAACCTTGGCTATCTGTTCAAAAGACTGCGCTATCTCCGGGAAACCTTCGTCTTTGGCAATCTTGGCAAAATCTGAATAAAGAGTTGTCCATTCCAAATTTTCTCCTGCAGCTGCTTCTTGGAGGTTGGTTTTTGTTTCCTTTATCAAACCTGCAGGATAAGATGCAGTAATCTCCACATCCCCGCCTTCCAGGTATTTAAAAAATACCTTGGCGTGCTCTTTCTCGTTTTCAGCTGTTTCAAGAAATATATTAGAAATCTGTACAAAACCTTCCTTTCTTGCGGCACTGGCAAAATAGGTATATCTGTTTCTTGCCTGGGATTCGCCGGCAAATGATGCTAAAAGGTTTTTCTCCGTTTTTGTTCCTTTAATTGACTTAGCCATTTTAATTACCTCCTTTTATCTTTAGAGCCTTGGCATTTACTATCGAATCCGCTATCTTTTTGTGGGCCGATTCAATAATGTTGCCGAAGGTCTGTCTTGAAATATTCATTTTCTTAGCTGCGTCTTCTTGATACAATCCCTCAAGGTCAGCAAGCCTTATCGCCTCAAATTCATCAATAGTCAAACTCACCTCCTCAAGGGATGAAATAGGTATCCCTCTAGGTTTGAAATATTCCGTCTTAGGATTCCCGCATACACGCCTACATTTAAAAGGACGAGACATTTAAAACTATTCCTTTCTCTTATCTATCTTGTTTTTAAGCCATCCAATTTTTACTCTGGCAGCCGCGGAAAATTCCGGCACATAAGGCTTAATATCTAACAATGGCGTGCCATCAAGGACATCAATACCTCTTACTATTAAAACGTTATCCTTCCGCTTCACTAATTGAACCACGGAGATTCCGATTTGATTAGGTCTTCGTGGGGCTCTGGTAGAAAAAAGCCCTCGTAACTGATTATCGAGAAACGGCTTGACCAGTAATCGGTAGCCTCTTGATTTATGAAATCTATAAATAAGAATGATATGCGAAAATCCCGCTATATCCTGAAGTCCAGCTGCAAATTCCTTATAAACTTCCACCCTGCCGATTTTATTTGACCTAAACGGCTGAATCGGCGTTTTTTGTCTGGTATTAAAGGGTGAGTGAATTATCCCTATCGGCGTTATTTTCATACAATACCTTTTATTGGCATATGCTAATAATATAGATTAAAAAAAATCCCTTGTCAATCAAATTAACAACGGAATAATAATGGAAGTGTCTGGCTGCTTAATGGGCAATCTTTCCTCTTCACTTCCTTTTGCCTCCGCTGGATCTTCTAAGCTCCAATGCAACTTTTCATAATGACCGGGAAATATCGGACATGTCTGATTAGCGTTATCACAGACAGTTATGACAAAATCAAACTTTTGCCCCAAAAATTCAGCAACGGATTTTGATCTATGCGATGAGATATCTACACCCGCCTCAGCCATAACCTTAATAGCTAACGGGTTGACTTGAGTCGGCTTTACCCCGGCGCTAAAAACTTCAAATCTATCGCCTGCCCAATGCCTTAGAAATCCCTCTGCCATTTGGCTTCGACAGGAATTTCCCGTGCAAAGAAACAATACTCTTTTCTGCGCCATAAGATTAAACTCCTATCTTTTGTGGGGCACTAATAATAAAGATGAATTTGATTTCCTTACAACTGCATGGGCTATACCGCCAATAAAAACTTCCTCTATCCAGCCCCTGCCTTGCGTCCCCATTACAACCAGATTATATTTATTATTATTTATCTCGTTAATAATCGCCTGCTTTGGATGCCCTGTCTCAAGCTTAGTGGCTACTTCCTTTATTCCTCTATCTAGTAAAAATTGCTTCAAAACATCAAGCCGCTTTTTATCTATAATATTAAACTCTGTTAATTTATGCTTTAAATGCGGAAATATAATATTTACATCCTGAACGTGGTAAAGAGTAACTTTTGCGTTGTAATGGCTAGCGACATTTGCCAAAACCTCAAAAGCTATTTTTGCATTATCAGAAAAATCGGTAGGAAATAGAATATTGCCTGACAAGTCAAAAGCGCAGATATTGGGTTCTTCTTTAGGGCATTTGATAACAAGAGCGGGGATCTTAAGGTTTCTGACAATACTATCGGAAACACTACCCAATAATATTTCTTTTGACATGCTCTTCCCATGGGAACCTAAAATCAAAAGTTTATAACCTTCATCCGCAATCAAACGGTTTATCTCCACAAAAGGAATCCCATAGCCGAAAGAATATGATGCAGCGATACCCGCCGCTTTTAATCTTTCTACCTGCCCTTCCATAATCGGCCTTTCGACATTTTCAAGAGCCTCTTCAATGCCGCCGGCGGTCTCTACTGAAATAATATGGGCAAGCTTCGCTTCTTTTGAAAAAGCCTTTCCGTAATGAACGATACAATCTACAACCTCGCTAGATGCCTTTGATAGATCGGTAGCAATCAATACTTTTTCCCACATCGGTTCTCCCTTTTCTATTTTTACCGGTTCAAAAGCTATTTTCTTCTCCGGTTCAAACCAGTGGCGGGTCTTATTGGAAAAATTAACCAGACTCAACATTATCGGCACTTCAGTAAGGACGCCTACTACGGTAGCAAGTGCCGCTCCACTTTTAAGACCAAAAAGTGAAATTGCCACAGCTACGGATAACTCGAAAAAGTTACTCGCGCCAATCATTCCCGCAGGAGCAGCAATCGAATGAGTTAAGCGCCATTTTTTAGACCATAAATAACCTATAAAAAAAATGAAATAAGTCTGGATTATCAGAGGGACGGCTATTAACAATATATGAAGGGGATTCCCGAGTATTATATTCCCCTGAAAAGCAAAAAGAATAATCAAAGTCAATAACAACCCTAAAATTGTTACCGGTTTAAGCATTTTTAAAAATACGTTTTCAAACCAACCTGCCCCTTTTGTCTTCAATAAATACACCCTAGAAATATACCCGCCTACAAGCGGAATAACAACAAACAAGATAGTGGAATAGATTAAGGTATCATAAGGCACAGTAATTTGATTTACGCCCAATAGAAATTTAACAATTGGCACAAAAGCAACTAATATTACCAGATCATTTACTGCTACCTGAACCAGAGTATAGGCAGGATCGCCTTTAGTTAAATAGCTCCAGACAAAAACCATGGCCGTACAAGGCGCAGCTCCTAAAAGTATAGCACCGGCGATATATTCTTTAGCTAAAGCCGGGCTTATAAAAGCGGCGAATATGTATTTTAAGAATATCGCGGCAAATACCGCCATGGTAAATGGCTTAATCAACCAATTTACAACTAATGTTACCACCAAACCCTTGGGTTTTTTACCTGCCCTTATAATACTGGAGAAATCAATCTGCACCATCATCGGATAAATCATCAGCCAGATAAGGACCGCAACCGGAATATTTACCTGGGATACTTCCAGCTTGCTTAAGAAATTTACTCCCGCGGGAAATATTTTCCCAATGATTACGCCAGCAATGATACAAAGGATAACCCAGAGAGAAAGATACCTCTCAAAAAACGGAAGTTTTAGATTGGCACCATTCACAGACATTCTACAGACTCCTCTCCATATCCATATTCTAAAATTCTGTTATAACTTCCGGGCAATTTTAACAACCCTATCAAGCGGCTGAGAAACACATTCTTCCATCTGCGTAAAATACGATTTAAATAATGCGTCATTCGCTAAACATTCTTGCAGGCATCTTAATATGCTCCTTTCAAATTTATCCCGTGGCTTAAAAAGGGAATAATGCTTCCATTTCCACTCGCTCCTTACCTTTACTATCCCGTGCTTGCGTAAATACGCCAGATGCCTTGAAATCTTCGCTTGATGCACTTTTAACGCGGCTTCAATCTGACATACGCATAATTCCCCCTTTGCAAGGAGAAGCACAATGCCAAGCCGGGTAGGATCGGATAAAACCCTGAAGAAACGTGTATAAGACTTCATCGCGCTATTATTTATCTTTATCATATTTGCCTATGCGTATATGATAGTTAAAATAAAAAAAATTGTCAAGTTCTATTTCAAAGCCCTAACGCCTCTATCATCTCCTGCATTATATTTCTATTTTCAATATATTTCTGCTCACTGAACAAGGGCCCGCAATTTTCTAATCTCTGTTCCCCTTGAAGCAATTTAACCGCAAAGGCAAGACACGTTGCCTCACTGCAAGCCTTACAATTACTTTTAGGAAGCCAACCATAGATCTGCAGGGCAGTTACTTTGACTTTTTCTTCATAATTTGGTTTTATTGCATCCCTATCTTTATAAGTCCTATTTATAAGCTCTTTAACCTCATCCAAAACTTTCCAAGCGTCGATAATGTCATCCGCTTTGGCAATGGTAATCTTAATGTTATAAAGATTAATAAGTCGGCGCTCTTTGGCGTAGGTGAGTGTCGGCGCATTCTTGTTATACGACGCTCCTTTTATGACGGCATTAAGATAGGGTAAAAGTTCAGATATATCGCGGTCAAAATAGGCAATCAAACGTATCTTTTTCTCATCAGCCATGCAGGGCGCGACGTAGCAAAGCGTAATCGATTTTAAGTAATCGTCTTCTTTGCCAGATGGTTTGTATTCCCGGACCGTTTTGAAAAAATCTTCTTCAAAATCGCGGTATAAAAACGGATAATACCCGCTAATAAGGGCGCCTTCTTTACTCAGAAGATGGCAGACGTCTTGATATTCTTCCTCAAGGACCACAACCGCTAAGGTCGAAATATGCTTAAAATCTATGTTTTTTGTCACCAAAATTTGCTGCGCTTTTAGCCCTTGCTCTTGATTCGGGAAAACGATGATTTCGTATTTTCTATTTTTTGCTATTTCCAATTAGCTTATCCTTTACTTAAGCAAGCCGCCGACAACTACCTCAATTGCCTTCTCTTCTTCGAGACCGCGCGCCATAAGTGTTTCAACCTGCTTCTTATCCACGCGCCCTATGGCAGCCTCATGGGTGACTTTGGCAAATTCGTTTGTGACATTGACTATAGGGATAGCCTTTGCCTGGGCATTTCCCTGAATAATCTCAACGCAGTCTACATGTCCTCGGGCCTCGGGGGCGCTAGCGGTAAGTTCGTTGATTATCTCGCTTACGGCATTGTCTTTTACCGCAATACGGCTTTTAATCAGGCCTCGCGAAGCTCTACCTTTAAGATAACCCGCTTCTCTAATTTTTATTCTGTCATTGCCATAACCGTAAATTTTAGCGGTCATATCTAATGTTGAATTATCCAGTATCTCTGCTTCGTAATCTAAATCAAAAACGCCTACCCTGCCATGAAGCAACGAAAAATTGGTAACCAAATGGCTATTCTTGCCGATCTTAATCCTTGCCTTAGGAAACACCTCTATGCCGCCGCTCTCTCCATGGAAATGGACTTCATTATATTCATAATAAGCATTGTCACCGATTTCAATCTCGGCTTGCATCTTATGCACTACTTTTACCGCATTAGGAAAAACGCAGTGGGCAAGGAGTTTGACACCGGCGCCATCTTCAATTCTGGCTTTGATATTGATCTCCTGAATCCCTTCTTTTGGCAATACCCCAAAGCAAAGATGAACAAGGTTTTCTATTTTTATTCCCTTCTCTACAGTCAACATAATATCTATGCCGGTCGCGGTTTCCTTCGGCTCTAAAACTAAACCTTTTACCGAGTTGCTTCCAATCACTTTATTTTTGTGGACAACTAGATGGGCAATATCAGAATCCTTAAAAACAGAGGGCGCTCCGCCTGCCTTTGCATATGCATCCAGCATTAATTCATAATCTTGCATTATTTTGCTCCTTTAACCCGATTATCTACCTCTGACGGAAAGGCCTTTGTAGGGCAAGGGATGCATTTTTCTTTAAAATATTTGCCCACCTCTTTCGGCTTGCCCTCATGAACAATACTACCCGAACACATCAAAGAAGTAACATCTGCAATTTCAGAAACTTCCTCACGGTGGGTAATTAAAAGCACGGTCGTGCCTTGTTTTTTAAGCGCTTTTATCATGTTGATAATATTATCCAAAGCCAAAATATCAATCCCAGAATCCGGTTCATCTAAAACCACGAGTTTCGGCCGCATAGCAAAAATCGCTGCAAGCTCGATACGCTTTCTTTCTCCGCCGCTTAGGGTCTTGTCTACTTGCCGCTCTAAATAATCACTTGGCTCCAGTAAGACATGATGTAATGATTCAGTAATCAGCGCATCATCTCTATTCTTCATACCCACAGCGATATAATCTTTGACGGTAAGGCCCTCAAACCTTGCCGGCTCCTGCCAAGCTAAAGTCAGGCCCATCTTCGCTCTCTTAGAAACAGGCAGATTAGTGATATCATCCCCTAAGAAATGAATCTTTCCGGACTGAGCGATATAATCGCAACAGCCCATAATCACATAAGCGAGGCTTGATTTTCCCGCGGCGTTTGAACCCAATATAGAATGGATTGTGCTTTCTTTAACTGAGAGGCTCAAGTCCTTTAAAATCTGCCTTCCTTCTAAGTTAAGTGAAATTTTTTCTATGTTTAATATTTCCATTTTTTGAATTTTCTCTATATCTGGCCTTCTACAAACTCAATGCTCGCAGGCTTAGGCAAAAATAAGCTGGCAGTCACTTCGATGGCTTTAAATATCGCGGCAGGAACAATGCAGCTGTTTCGGCAGAGGTGTTTTGTAGCTAATTTGTAAACCTCGGTCTCATTCATTGGCCTGGACATTTCCTCGCCAACGTTAAGCTCTTTTAATTCTCCAGCCAAAGCCTTAATGTGTTCACAATTAGTCTCAAAAGTTAATTCTATCTTTGTGGGAAAGGTCTTTTTTGTCTTAATAACTACTTCATTCCCGCATATGCCTGCTTTTATCCATACAGAAGCCATAGATTTTTCCTCATCGCTCTTAAGGCCTTCTTAAAAATACCTTGTAATCTTCGTTTTCTTTCTTAACGATTATATGGCCTTCTCTGGCTAGCCAACCGATGCTCATAAGGATACAGTCTTTTTGATGGCTTAGACGATTATAGACTTCAGCAAGGGTAAGATTTCCCCTCTCTTCCAAAAGGCCCCAAATATCACCAGCAATAATCCCAATCTCTGTAATCATCGCTTTAGAGCAAATATAATAACATGCGATGCCAGATAATATATCCCGACCAGAACAAAGATAATACCTGTGGCTTTGCGCATGTAATATTCTAACTTCGTTAATTTATTAAACCAGTGGCTCAATGAACTAACCCCCATAGCAAGCGCGATAGCAAACACTAATACCGGTAAACCTGTGCCGATTCCATAAATGAAGGGTAGCGTTACCCCAAACTTAGACTGAAGCGCAAGCGGAATTAGGCTGCCAAAGAAAAGAGCTGCTGATACCGGACAAAACGCGAGAGCAAATATTGCTCCTAATAAGAATGCCCCCGGCACGCCCGCTTCGACAAGCTTATTGTAATGCTTCTGGGAAAGCGATAATCCCGGAAAATTTATCTTAATTATATCAAGTAAAATTAATCCTGTGACAATTAGGATAGGCCCGAGGGCTTTGACCATATATTTTTGCAGGAATTGCGCCACCTGAGGGATACCCAAAATAGAATTAATAAGAATAAACCCCAATATCGCATAGGTAGCCATTCTGCCAACGGTATAGGCGATACCGGAAAGCAAAACCAAAAACGGGTGAGTTATCTTTTTGGCTAAGAACGCTATGGCTGCCACATTAGTAGCCAAAGGGCACGGGCTTATCGAGGTTAATATACCCAGCCACAATGCCGAGCCAAAAGCAATCAAAATATCTATCATTGTGCTTCCTTTAGGAAATTATTCACTTCTTCGCTGACGTAGTCAAAGAATCTTTGTTTATTACGGACATATTCCCAAATCTTGGTGAGATTTTTAGATTTTATCTCTTTCCCATCTTTAACTAAGGACAATATGAGGGATTTTGTGTAAAGCTGATAATCTTGCGCAAAATGCTCATTCCCCCGCTCTTCTATATTCACTGCTTTAAATTCCAGCTTACCTGAGGCAAGCGCCTCCTTGAAGTTTGCCTCAATTGCTTCCTTCGAGTACTGCTCCATCGTATGGCAGGTATAGCAGCGGAAGTTCCCATGGAAGTAATATGCAATAACCTGATTGGCTGCTTTTTTGCCGGCATCCTGCGCATTAGCAAAACTACTGTAAAGGAAAACCGATAAAATAAAAAACAATGTTAAAATCTTGCGCATTTAAACTCCTTTTGGTTAAGGATTATTTTTGATGACTTCCTTTATGGTAACCACCGCTTCTTCAGTGGTTTTGTTTCTAATGTCAAGTGGGACATGTTTTGATTTATCAAAGCCAACCGCTTCAAAGGCATCGCGGAACATCTTCTGCTGCATCAAAGGATCGCATCCCGCCACATAAAGTTTATCTATATCTTTATTATCAAGCAAAACTTCTAAATACTGGTCTCCGTCATCCGCGCAAAGCTGAGGGTGCAAAGAAACAAAGTCCACAATTTTCTCCCTGCGTATAGCGTTTAAAACCTCAAAGGTGTCCATTTTTTTAAACGACGGACATGTGCCCTGACAGACACAAAGAATTAAACCTTTTTTAGCCATTCTATTTGCCTCCTTTTTTATCACCGAAAAATGTTATCGCCTTCTGATCGCATATTTTGCCGCATCCTTTGCAGAATTCTACACAGTTTTCCGGATGCACAACCTTTGGCTTACCATCAGGCCCTATTTCGAATACGCCGTGCGGGCAGAAATTATAACATTGCATACAACCAGCACATTTAGTGTAATCTATTATAGGATACCAATTCTTCGCCATTTATCGCTCCTTTGCCAACTCTTGCTTTGCCCTTTTCACGATAAAAAGAATATCCTGCTGAGAGAGTTTAAAATTCTTAGTCTTAGCAATTCCTTCTTTAGTCATATCAATATAATCGGTTATAGTAATGCCCACGTGTTCCAAAGTCTTTTTTGCGCATTCAACTGAACATCCGTCAATAGCAACTATTCTCTTTGCTGATTTTGCCGATTCAATCATTCCCGGAATATGGGCTCCTATCCCGGCAAGGCAAAACAGCGTACCTATTCCTTCTTCTGTCAGATGCACAGCCACATTATTAGCAATCTGGCCGCAGTTTGAGCCACCTGAACAAGGAAACACCACAATTTCATTTGCTTGACACAAGCATTCTTTAGCCATATTTTCGCTCCTTTACTTTGTAGAGATCCATTTCTTTATTTCATCCGGAGTAGAGATTCTGCCCGCGGCTTTCACCTCACCATCTATCGCAATTGCAGGCGTTGTCATAAGCCCATAATCCACGATTTTCTGTATATCTTCTACTTTAACCACCTCTGCCTGCACATTCAGCTCCTTTACTGCAGCCTGAGCGTTTTCGTAGAGTTTCTTGCATTTCAGGCAACCCATACCTAAAATTTCAATCCTCATCTTGTTCCTCCGTTTAACATTAAAGCGCCACCACTTTGCATTCTTTATCTTTAATGATCAAAACAGCACACGATGCTTTGCGCGCCACCTTTTCTGCGGTAGAGCCTAAGAGCGCGTGCTTTATGTCGCTTCTGCCCCGGCTTGACATGACAATCAGATCCATACATCTATTCCTGACAAACTTCACAATCTCCACAAAAGGATAGCCTTCCTTTATCAGCGCACCGGCAAATAATTTTTTGGGGATATAAGATTTAAACTCTTCAAGCCTTTTTTTGTTCTCAACTATAAAATCTTTATGGATTTTATCGCAAATACCTTCCAATGGAGGGTGAACTTTGTGAATTTGCTTCATATGAAAGATATCCTCTTCCACATGAAGGAGAAAAATCTTTCCGCCGCAGCATTCGGCCAATTTTACCGCTTCACCCAAAGCCTTCTTTGAAAAATGCGAAAAATCAATTGGAACCAATATTTTCTTAAATTGCATATTAACTCCTTTCCCGCTTCATCTTCGAAGCATTCTCTCTATCAATTTCTTTCTTTATTACTTCCTTAATAAAAGCCAGCGCTGCCTCTTCGTCCCGGTCAATCACAATCTGTTCAACCCTAAGAAGGTCGTACTCGCTAAGACTAATAAGTTTCTTTTCCTTCATATGCCCTTATGGTTTAAGCGCATGTATTTTGACGCTCACAACTGAATTCTCTATATCAGTCATGTCTATATTCTTCACTAAAGAGTCTCCCATTACCGCTTTAGCAGTCGCATCATTTGACATCGCCTCAATCGGATAATTCGCCTCACCTAGAACTTTTATGTCTTTAAAACCGGCCTCCTTGATAAATGCAAGGTAGTCCTCTTTTTTGACGGTACCGGCAAGACATCCCACATATGCCTCAACCGATTCCTTTATGGCATCCGGTAGATCTTTCACAAGAACCAAATCCGACACCATAAGCCTTCCTCCGGACTTCAGAACTCGGAATGCTTCTTTAAATACGCTTTGCTTATCAGGGGAAAGATTAATCACGCAGTTTGAAATAATCACATCCACCGTGTTGTTTTCAACTGGAAGATGCTCTATCTCTCCCTGCCTAAACTCTACATTATTATAGCGTCCCTTAACCGCATTCTCGCCAGCCTTCTTAATCATTTCAGGCGTCATGTCGACACCGATAACCCTTCCTTTTTCTCCAACCCTAGCAGCTGCAAGAAAGGCGTCAAACCCTGCACCCGAGCCCAAATCGAGAACTATTTCGCCCTCTCTTAAAGAAGCGATCGCAACAGGATTGCCGCAGCCAAGCCCAAGATTGGCACCTTTTGGAACAGTAGTCATTTCTTCTTCGCTATAGCCGATAGTTTTGCTTATATCTTTAGAAAAGTTGGCGCTCCCACAACAAGACGATGTCGGGCAACATGATCCACCTTGCTGCGCGATCTTTCCGTAGCCTTCTCTTACCTGTTCTTTAATATCTTTCCTATCCTTTTCCATGTACTCCTCTATTATTTAACAATCCAGCCAAAAATCATCCCACAAATAGTCGCCATGACTACCACTAAAGACACATAAACAACCGTCTTCTTTGTTCCCATAATACTGCGAAGAACAAGCATGCTCGGCAAACTCAACGCAGGCCCTGCCAAAAGAAGCGCAAGTGCAGGCCCTTTACCCATACCGGAACCGATAAGCCCCTGTAATATTGGGACTTCTGTAAGCGTAGCAAAATACATAAAGGCCGCAACAATGGACGAAAAGAAATTTGCCCAAAGAGAATTGCCGCCTACAAGCGCTTCTATAAAATGAGATGGGATAACACCCTCATGGCCTACCCTGCCAAGCAGGAATCCGGAAACAAGCACGCCCCCAAGCAAAAGCGGCAATATTTGCAGAGCAAACGCCCAGGTAGCAGATGTCCAATCCTTTAATTCTTCTTTCTTAAACCAGTTAAAGAGAATCCATGCCAAAACAATCAAGAAAAATTCAGTAATCCACCACTTAAATGTGTAAATTATGCTCCACAACCCTGTATCACCCTCTAAGGGCTTTCCCCAGTTGGCAAATACAAGTATCGCAACCATAGAAAAGAAATAGATAACATTTTGCCATAAAGGGCGGGTTTCTTTGATCTCACCAATAATTAAATCCCCGCTTGCGTGCCGTTGGCGCTCTTCCTTTAAAAATATAAAGTGCATCAATAAACCAATAACAACGCTAAACAATACCGCCCCAAGAGCACGAGCTAATCCTAATTGCCACCCAAGGATCCGGGCAGTCATAATAATTGCCAAAACATTTATCGCAGGACCGGAATAAAGAAAGGCTATTGCAGGACCAAGACCAGCTCCGCGTTTATAGATTCCAGAGAACAAAGGCAAAACTGTGCATGAACATACAGCCAAAATCGTTCCGGAAACTGAAGCTACGCTATAAGAAAGGAATTTATTCGCCTTGGCACCAAAATACTTCATCACTGATGCTTGACTAACAAAAACGGATATTGCCCCAGCTATAAAGAACGCCGGGGCTAAACATAAAAGCACATGCTCCCGAGCATACCATTTGACAAGCGCAAGTGCTTCAAAAATGGCATTCGAAAACCGCAGATTCTCTACCGGCAGATAAAAGCAGGCCAAAAACACCGCAACAATATAAAGAAATTTCTTCCATTCCTTCATCTCTTGCTCCTTCTTTCAATTTTGCAGCATCCGCCCTCAATTCTAATCGCCTTGATATTAACTAAACCATCGGCAATCTTTGCATGGGCTGACGTAATGATTCTGGAAAATGTCGGCCGGGAAATCTTCATCTTTTTAGCGGCATCAATTTGTTTCAATCCTTCAAGGCAGGCAAGGCGAACAGCCTCAAATTCATCAAGCGAGAGATAAACATCTTTCAATTCGCTCAACGGCTTGCACAAAGGCTTAAAACATCTCTCCTGCGGAGCACATTTAATCCATCTGGTCTTTTTTGGCCGCAAAATAACCTCCCTAGTTATGAACATATGTTCATAATAATTTTAACATTCTAAATCTTATTGTCAATCTGAAATTTTATTTAAATTGTAAAGTTTATAGATATGGGGAGCACTCTTGTTCTTTAGCGGGTGGCTTGGATTGATTTCGAGTAGAAGTAGGGCGAATTAACGCACAGCCTCTTAAACCCGCCCTACGCCTGTGGATAACTTGGCTATTATAATCCTAATGCCTGTTTTATTCTTTCTTTATCAAACCCTACAATTATTTCACCGTCAATATCTAAGACCGGAATACCCATCTGGCCTGATTTTTGAATCATCTCTTGGGCTGCACTTTGATTGCTGGAAACATCAACATCTTCAAAAACAATATTGTTATCTTTTAAAAATTGCTTTGCTCTGATGCAATAGGGACAAGTAGGAGTGCTATAAACTTTTACATTTTTCATATTGCTATTCTCTCCTATTTTAAGTGATGCGGCGTAAGGTCAACTATGTGGAATTCGCGCACATTCCAATCTACCACGCCTACTGAATATATATCTGGTAAAATTTTTAAAGCCGACATAGCCAACCTCCGTTTTAATAACCTTGAAAATTTTCTGTAATGATATTTTCTTGGGATAAAGCCAATTCTTCAATTAGTATCCTCTCCATTACTTCAACCATTGCCGGTGGACCGCAGAGATAAAACTTTCTCTCTAAATAATCGGGGATCTCTTGCTTTATGAGCTGGTTATTTATTCTTCCCTCTTTATACTGAAATTCAGGAGTAGGCTCGGACAATACATACACAACCTTCAATTTGCGATGATTCCTCTGCATCTGTGCAAAATCTTCTCGGAAGGCAATATCCTCTTTGGTGCGGTTTGCATAAAGCAGTATTATATCTATATCCAATCCTTTATCAACGGCATATTTACACATACTCCTTATCGGTGTTATGCCGATACCGCCGGAAAGAAAAGCTATTTTTTTAAACCCTGGCTTAAGAGTAAAATTACCAAAAGGGTATTGTATTTTTACTAAATCACCTAATTTTAGATTATTTAGCGCCTGTGAGAAATCGCTTTGCGTGAGTTTTTTGGTAAATTCAATGTAGCCTTTCTCAGTAGGAGAACTGGATATGGAAAGATACCTTTTTAACTGAAGATTAGACTTTAAGGTAACTGAAAAGAACTGGCCAGCCTCAAAAAGTACCTCGTCTTTAACTTCCAGACGGACACTCTTTACATTATAGGTTCTTTGAATAATCTCTTTTACTTTTACCTCTATCTCTATTGTCATATTATTTTAATTGTCTTATTATCTCCTATATTTTTTCAAACATATCCTTTCCCACTCCGCATTCAGGGCAAACCCAAGTATCTGGTAAATTTTCAAAAGCAGTGCCAGGGACAATTCCTTGAGGGGAATCGCCCGCTGCCGGGTCATAGATATAACCACAAACTGTGCATTTATATTTAGGCATATCGCGCTCTCCTTATTCAACCTTTAATTCTTTCTGATTCTTCCATAAGCCATGGATATTACAATAGGAGCTGGCAAGAATTGTTCCGCTTTTCTCGGTCTTAAAATTTACCGCCACCTCAGGATGAGTGTAAATCGTACTAGTATTTGGCCCCTGCGTTGACTCTCCGTGGCTAGTAAATTCAAACCTACCTATTTGATACGGAAATTTTTCTCCGTCAGCCAAGAAATAAACACTTATCCAGCGTATATGATGTTCGGTGGTGTTGGGATGGGGCATTTCCTTTCCTACAATCAAAGCAATCTTTACAATCTCTCCTTTCTTTATCTTATCCAGCGCATCAATCACCGGAACATGTTTCTCGGTTTTCCAATCCGCACCCTGAAATAAATCTTTTAAATCTGCCATTGCTACCTCCTATTTCTAGTCTTTATTATAAACCACTGTAAGATTTTTGTCATTTTCTAATTTTTCATTTCTTTCAGAAGATAATACTTCCCTTCGCCCACACACTTCTTGGCAAATTTGCACCAGTTCACGCAAGAGGGTAACCTCTGCCTGCAAACCAGGTTTTTACATTTATGACATACCACCTTTACCTCATCAGAAAATATTTCTACCTTATAGCCGCAATCTGGGCAGATGAGCATTCCTACTTTAAGATTCCTGTCATCTTGGCCTGGACATCTTGTAATCATTGTACTTACCCCTTTATCAAAGATGTCAAAGTAAAAGATTTTAGTTCTTTAACTACATACCTTTCTATATTAGTTATTTTTTTTCTCAAAGCGCAAGTTTTCGTATTTGGACATCTTAGTTTTTTAAAAAAACATTCGTTCAATTTCAAAGGGCCCTGGAATATCTCAATCAAATCTAGCAAAAATATTTTATTTATAGGCTTGCTTAATATAAATCCACCGCCTTTTCCTTTATAAGATTTAAGAATTCCTTTTTTATTTAAAACTTGAAGTATTTTTCTTAAAAAGGGCCTGGGAATTTTTAATTCTTTTACTAATTCCGAAGCCGAAATAATCTTTTTTTTACATTTTGCAATAAAACATACCGCTCTTAATGCGTAATCTGTATCCCTGGTGATAAGTTTCATATATTTTGCCTTTACATAAAGAATGATACCATAATAGTATCATTTGTCAAGTAAAAAAATGAGATTGCTGAAAAACCCCAAAATGGCGAAGCAATCTCTGATTAGAAGATTATCCCGATACGCTATCTTATAGAAAGGATCGGGATCCCGATTCATGCTATAGCTTTGCATATCGGGAAAAACACCTGCCTGCCGGCAGGCAGGGATTACACAGATTAAACCTCCGACGACATAATCTGTGTAATCAGAGAGCACTGATATAGTTTTTAAGAATTTTTCAGCGCTCTCAATTATTACCTAAAAATAATGTTAGCTAAAAAACCGATAAGCACTATCTGGGGCACGGTTACGATAGGCAGCCACAAAGCAGTGCGTTTTCCCACATTGGTCCAAAGAAGTCCTATTTCAGTATAATCCGTAGCAACGCCTGCCATCAAAAACACAAAACTGTTTCCCAAAGCTCCTGTCTGTCTATATATTTCAAAGGCTAAAGGAGAAGAACCCTCAGAACAAACCTCTATTATTGTAGCTAAGGTTAAAGTTATAAATAGACCTACTAAGGTCGGACCCATAAATCTATGGAAGAAATGCACGGGAATATATGCTCCAGCAATACTGGCAATCAGGATACCCAGGATTATCCACCAGAGGACCATATTAGAAAGCATCAAAGTCCCTCTGATGATACCCTTGAAATCTGCGATTATGCTCTGGGGCCCAAATCGGTAATTCTTAGCTCGAATCCTTAAGTCGCTTAAAATAGAAAACTCTTTAGATACCTCGACAATATTCTTATTCTTCTCAATCAGGCCTTTTTTCTCCAGGAACATATATATAAAACCTGTGTTAATCGCCACGATGATGGCAGCAATAATAATAAACAACCCTTTTAAGCCGAAGAAACCAATCAACATTACCGTAATGGTGAAGTTTGCCCAAGGACTGGCAAGAAGAAAACTTACCACCGCAGGGTTACAAGCGCCTTTTTTGTGGAGTTGCATCGATAATGCCAATATTCCATGGCTACAGGCACTCATCAAAAAACCCAGGAAGACGGCATTAAAGATGGTTGCAGGCTTTTTCTGCGCGAGAATTTTAGATATATATTCGCGCGGTATGTAATAATCAATCAGCCCACCTAAAAATAACCCTAATAAAACCGCCCACCAGATGGCCTTAAGATAGATCAGGAATGCTTTACGAAACGGAATAAGTATAGGAATAAAAAAGGAAAGTATTATCAGTAGAGCAGGTAGGCTACTTACGATAAATAATTTATGCTTAAAAAATAGCCTTTTTCTGGAAGGATAACAAACTGCAGCATCTTTTATACCTTGTTGCTCGATAAACTTATCCCTACAATGAGTACTACAAAAAAAATAATCTTTGTCATCTTTGGTTACTTTGATGGCAGCGTTCTCTTCTATTTCCATTCCGCAAATCGAGTCTTTTGCCATCTTTTCTGATTAACCTTTCCAGATAAACCAAAGAAATAAATAAGCTACGCTTACCGCGGCAAGAGTAAAAGGAAGACCGATTCTAATGAATTCGCTAAACTTAACATGATAATGTCTTTTACGCAATAAACCTACAGCCACCACATTAGCCGCAGCGCCAATTGGCGTGATGTTTCCACCCAGCGATGTTCCAATAAGCAGCCCAAATAAAAATAGCTCTGGGCTTGCGCCTAAGGAAAGGGCAACAATCTTTGCTACTGGTATCATAGCTACTATATAAGGTATATTGTCTACAAATGCTGACAGTAATACTGAAAGCCAAACGATAATTGTGTAAGCCAAGAATTTATTCCCCTTAGTAAAACCGATGATAAAATTTGCGATATCATTGATGACTCCGGTATAGGTAAGGCTTCCCACCAAGATAAATATTCCAATTAAAAAGAAGAAGGTATGCCAATCAAAGTCCTTGATAAGAGAAAAAGACTCTCTGTGTTTTAGCTCATGCCAGATAAGGCCCACTATGCCATAGACGATACAGATAAAGGCAATGGTATAGGTGGGTCTATTTTTAAGAAAACTGGATAGCGCAAGCGTCAACATCATCAAAACCAAAAGCCAGGTAGGAAACCAGGTCTTCACCTTAACCTCTTCTATCTGAATAACGGGCTCTTTGTATTTTTTGAATAACAAATAGAGAACATAAAATGAAGCGACTGCCCCCAGCTCTACTGCAAAGGTGATTCCGGGCTTGCCCTTCATCCAGAAGAAGTCCATAAAGTTCATTCCGCTAGAAAGGGCTAGTATTATACTGGGACTGTCGCCGATGAGCGTAGCACACCCTTGGAGATTAGAGGACACGGCTATCCCGATTAAAAAGGGAATCGGATTTGCCTTTAATTTTTTGGCTACCTCAAAGGCAATGGGTGCCACAATCAAAACTGTAGCCACATTCTCCACAAAGCTGGATATAAATCCCGCAAGTAAACATACAGATAATAGCGCCATACCCACGTTTTTTGACCTATCCACTAATTTCGTGGCCAGATATGCCGGCACAGCGGAAAATATAAAAAGGCTGGACAAAATCATCGTCCCCAAAAATACACCGAGAACATTATAATTTATGCTGGAAATTGCCTGAAGAGGACTAATTACCCGTCCGACTAAAAGTAAACCTATGGCACTACCCAATATCACAAAGGGATGGCCCTTTTTTAACATCAGTAATATATAGGTAATAAGAAATATTATGACCACGAATAATTTCACCCCGTTACACACCTCGCTTTTGCCCCGTTACACAACAATAGTGTATAACGGGGTTCATCTTTACTTACCTCTTAAGATAATCTTTTAAGTAATTCCTGGCTGACTTTTTTACCGGATAATAACATCCCGCCAAATATCGGACCCATACGCGGTCCGCCAAATACTGCATTGGCTGCCATGCCGCAGACATAAAGACCTGGGCAAATCTCTTTTGAATTCTTCACAATTGTATCTTCTGCCACCTCTGCCCACATTGACTTTTCACCCATAACTTTGCCGGTTTTTGTTTTAAGTCTTAGCCCTGATTTTTTTTCTGCAATATGCACCACTTCTGCAGCATGACCTGTAGCATCTACCACAAAACGCGCACGCATAGTAATAGGGTCTACATGTAAATTAGCTATCTCTACAGCGGTCCAGTTTAAGACCACTCCACAGATGCGACCTTTTCTAATCATTACATCTTCAGCGCTAAGTAGATTAAAAATTTTTACTCCTGCTTTTACAGTTTTGGAGCAGATGGTTGATACTGCCTCAATAGAATCAGCCAAATAATAACCTTTTTCATAAACCCTGGTTTTAATTCCAAATTCATCCGTAATTTCTTTGGCTTTTTCCTGCACGACTATTTCATTAAACATTATCCCACCACCCCACATCCCGCCGCCGACGGATAATTTGCGCTCAAAGATAACTACATTTTTGCCGGCTCTGGCTAAATAATAAGCGCAAACCATCCCCGCAGGACCAGCGCCCACAATCGCCACATCTACATCAAGGGCCTGGATCAGTTTATTTTTATAAGATTCAATTATGGCTTTAGAAATTTTTATCTCGTCCAGTTTCATAACTATTCCCCCATATCTTTTAAGGTTACCTTTTTCGCGCCTTGTTTTACCATCTCCTTAATTGCCTCTCTAGAATCCCCCGGCTTAAGATTTACTCCCTTGATGGCATCCAACAATATTTTTACTTTAAACCCCTCTTTTAATGCTTCGCGTGCTGTAAACTTAACACAATAATCCGTAGCCAGTCCTGCGATATACAACTCTTTCACGCCTAATAGCTTTAATAGTTTTGAGAAGTTCATCCCGCTTGTATCCTCTGCCTCGAAAGCAGAGTAGCCATCTTTCTGTGGGTCTATGCCTTTATATAACAAAATCACATCTTTTGGTAATTTAAGTTTGGGATGAAACGCGGCCCCTTTTGTATTTTGCACACAGTGCACAGGCCATACCCCACCAAAATCTCTGAAATGCTTTGTCTTTATCGGATGCCAGTCGCGTGTTGCAAAGACCAGCAGTTTCTTTTTAGCAAAAATCTTGGCATATTTATTTATTGCAGGGACAATTTTATCTCCTTCGGGTACGCCTAAGGCTCCACCTGGACAGAAATCATTCTGCACATCCACAATTAATAATGCTTTTTTAGATTTCATTTGACTTCTGCTGAATTTTAGCGGAATTATTTATTCAAGGAGCGAGAAAATCGACAGATTCATCGAGTCTATCCCAATGCCACATCCAGAATCATCATTAAGACAAAACCCACTATTGTGCCCATTGTCGCCAAGTCAGCGTTACCGCCTTGTTGCGATTCAGGGATTATCTCTTCTACGATAATAAAAAACATTGCGCCAGCAGCAAAAGCTAAGGCATAAGGCAAGATAGACTGGGTTAAAATAACTGCCGCTGCCCCAATAACTGCTGCAATTGGTTCGACTATTCCCGACAATTGACCGTACCAAAAACTTTTCAGGCGCGAGATACCGTCTCTGCGTAACGGCATTGAAACCGCAATGCCCTCGGGAATATCCTGAATCCCGATTCCTATAGTCAACGCTACTGCTGCTTGCAGAGTAGCTGAAGAGTTACCTATCGCAATAGCCCCAAAAGCAACTCCTATAGCTAAACCCTCGGGAAGATTATGTAAGCCCATTGCAAGAATAAGCAGGGTAGTGCGATGCCAACGCGTTTTAATCCCTTCGGCTTTCTCCATGGGAAAACCTAATTGAAGATGGGGTAGTAACCTATCGATACCTCTTAAGAAAATCCCTCCAATCAGAAAACCGACTGCGGCAGGAAGCCAAGGCAAGATATGTCTCTTAACTGCTATCTCTATTGCTGGCGCCAGCATTGACCAATAAACAGCAGCGACCATCACACCTGCAGCAAAGCCAAGCATTATATCAAGGAATTTCCGGTTTATCTCCTTAGTCAAGAATACAGCTGAAGCTCCAAATGCGGTCATCCCCCAAGTAACAAGTCCAGCAATAAAGGCCATTATTACGGGATGAATATTTTGTAAAATGTTTTCCATATTTATCCCTTTCTTATATAATTAACCAAATACTCCTGGTATCGGTGCATTACAAAAAGCACACTTACCTTGTTTTATATTATTCTCCAAAACGCTAAAAATCTCTCTTTTAATTAATAACTTTTTGCAAGTTGGACAAAAAGTATCATTGCCAAAACCCATAACATTGCCGATATATATATAGGTAAGACCGGCTTTCTTGCCAATCTCCTGTGCTTTCTTTAGCGTTGCTTCGGGAGTAGGCTGGTGGCCAGTAAATTTATAATCTGGGTGAAACTTAGAAACATGCCAGGGCATATTTTTATCTACGCTGGCAATAAATTCAGCAATGCCGGTTAATTGCTCTTTAGAATCATTTTCACCCGGCACAACCAAAGTAGTTAGCTCAACCCAAATGCCTAAATCGTGCATCAACCTAATTGAATCTAAAACCGGCTGTAAACTTCCGGCACAAATTTTTTTATAGGAACTATCTTTAAAAAACTTTAAATCCACATTTGCCGCATCCAAATATGGTTTTATCATCTCCAAGGCTTCAGCAGTCATATATCCATTTGTAACAAAATTATTATAAAGCCCTTTAACTTTGGCTAATTTTGCAGTCTCAAAAGCGTATTCAAAAAATACGGTAGGTTCGGTATAGGTATAAGAGATGCTTTTACATCTATTTCTTAGAGCTTCGGCAACTATTTCCTGTGGTAAAAATTCCTCTTCTCCTAAGGTCGCTCCATCTCTGAAATTATTCTGTGAGATCTCCCAATTCTGACAAAATCCGCAGTGGAAATTGCAGCCAATAGTTGCAATAGAAAAAGCACTTGAGCCGGGAAAAAAATGATATAAGGGTTTTTTCTCAATAGGGTCAATATGCGCGGCAATAACTTTACCATATGCATGCGTATATAATGTCCCATCTATATTTTGTCTTACGCCACAAAAACCAAATTTTTTATCGGCGATTTTACAGTGATGGCTACAGAGATAACAGCGGGTTAATTTGCTTTCTAATTTTTCATAAAGCAAAGCTTCTTTCATATACGTAAACTCTTAAGGCTGTCTTCAGCAAGAGGCGAAATCCTTAAAATCTCTTTTTTGTTTCTGTAACAGTAAATTAAATCTACTTCGGTTCTCCCGTTTAAATCGCAGTAACGGCAGGCAATACTGCAAGAGGCTCTAACCAATCCATCATTGAATATGCCCCTGCCCAAAGAAATCGGGCCCGCTATTTCATCAGTAGGCATAAATAAATAGTCTTTATCTTTAGCCAGATTGATTAATTGTTCATTTTCCTTTTCATTCCTTCCTACAATTAACTTTGCATGTGCCGAAATCCTAAAATGCCTGCCTATCTTTAATAATTCTACATTATCTAGATTTAACTCTTTATGCATAATAAGGTCTTTAAGTCTCTTAGCAAATTGCGGATCAGTCAATAGGCAGCCTCCGGCAGGCTGATTATATTCTTTAATATTCAGTATTTTTGCTAACGCCATCTGTGGTTTACGGCTGCGGCCGCTAAACCTCAATAATTTATTACGGTCAACCTGAGCTTGTTTTTCTGGGATAGTTTCTGAGAGGAGTTTCGCAGAAAGAGGCCGAAGAACCAGTCCTTCTAAACCGCTTTTTTTTTCGATTATCTGTAGCGCTTGTTTGTGTTGCGACATCGGCCGTTGCCCCAAAACTTCACCGGTAATTATAAAAGAACTGTCCCAGCCCTTCATTAAATCTTTTGCTTTTCCTAACATTAAAATTTTACAATCTACGCAAGGATTCATCTGAGAGCCAAAACCATGCATAGGGCTCTCCAATAACTTTAAGAAATCCTTGCTGATATCAATTATTCTCAATTTTTGCCCTAAGATATCGGCCGTCAAATCAGATACACTTTTTTTCTCAGATGATTTTTCTTTTTCACGAGGACAAAAGGGGATCTTGAAATGTAAAGGCATAACCTCAATACCCTGTTCTTTAATTATCCTTGCTGCCAGAATACTATCTAACCCACCGGAAACTAATGCAATTGCTTTCATCGTATAATACCACAGAAATATTCTATCTTAAGAATAGAGATAAATCAAGAGAGGAGATTTTAGTGAGCAGGGACTCGGATTAATCTGGCAAGAATTGCTTAGCAAGTGCCATTAATATAATGCCAAGCAAAAAGGCAACAAATGCCAAGGTAGAACGCCTTAAATTCTTTTCCTTATGTATCTCAGGGATAAGGTCAGAGCTGGCAATATAAATAAATCCGCCGGCAGTTAAAGGAAGGATGAAATTTGAAAACCCTTTTGCAAAATCCGAGATAAAATAACCGATTATTGCGCCAAAAATCGCCATTAACGCTGAGATAAAATTATAAACCAGGGCCTTCTGTTTGCTAAAGCCGCCATAGACTAATACCCCAAAATCTCCTAACTCCTGGGGAATCTCGTGAAGAATCACTGCCAGCGTTGTTACAATGCCAAGCTTAAGGGAAACAATAAAACTGGCGGCGATAACCATACCGTCAATAAAATTATGGAATCCGTCTCCAACAAGATTTAAATAAGTAAAGGCATGGATTTCACAAACGCCATCATGGCAATGCCGCCAGTAGAGGTATCTTTCCATTAAGAAAAAGAGCACTATCCCTAATATAAGATAATAGAAAACAACCGTGCTTTTCGCCTTCTCTAAGGCCTCCGGTAATATATGCAAAAATGCCCCGCCGATTAATGCGCCTGCGGAGAAGCCTATAAATCCGAATAGAATCTTCTGTAATAAATTATCCTTTATAGCTAAAGTAAAAATACCAATTAATGAAATTAGACTAACTAGGAATGTACTTGCGAGAATCCAGACTAGAATCATAAAAGAATTTTCTAAGGTGTAACTTTATAGACTTTATCGTGAGGATGCACTTTCTGGGTGATTTTTAGGCCTACGGCATCTCCGGCTTTTGCTTCAGTGACTGATGTATGCTCAATCTGCATAGAATCAATGCTCTGAGTAAAATCAGAGGTGTGGCCTTTAATGTGGATGCTATCGCCTAATTTTAGGGTATCTGAAAGTTCAATTATGCCCACGCCTATATTGCCGTAATAATGGGTGATTTTACCGATCTCTTTCTCCTGCATACCCCACCTCCTTCTTTAATTACCGTAATCCACAGTTAACAAACTTAATTATAGTACGGTATTTTTAAAAAATCAATGATTTTATCCGCTCGATACGGGCGGATATGCAAGATAAGAGATATATTAAATGGCGTGCTTGGGATTATTTTAAATCTCTTATCCCAAACAAGGCTTTCTTCCCTTATTCGCTCTTTTTGAGCGCCAGTTTAGTTTTCCTCTACGTTTACGTTTTCCCATTTAAATGAGCACATAACTTATGGAGCAACATTTTTAATGTGCTCCGACATAAGTTATCTGTGCGAATTTAATCCTCGACATTTTCAAACAATTGTCCTGGAAGAAAAATGTCAAGGATAAGTTCGGGCATACAACTTACGTTCGCTTTACTCCGTAAGTTGTGCCTTCACTTAATATTTGTAATAATCTACCGGTATGTTTTGCGATATAAAACGCTCTGCTTCAATGATACAAATGCTTATTGCTTTTTCCACATCCAAAGCCTGTCCCAGCGCATGTGTTGAGGCTAATGCCTTTGAGGTAGGGGTATCTACAATACGAATATCTAAAGCTATATGCGGCTTGCTCAAAGTTGTTGTAGCCAGTAATCCGCCTAAAATGCCCCTGTTCACTCCGCCGCCTCCGCCTATACCAGCGCTTCCGCCTGATGACTGGGGTTCAAATTCAGTTACAACCACAGTTATACATAGGGCATCTGCCTGAGCTACGTTTTGAGCAGAAAGATTCTCTGTGGCCACGTTTGAGTTTAATTCTTGACGCTCTGTTATCAAGAAACGATTGTTACTTTTAAGTGCCGCTACCAACATTTCGCGTAAGCCCCTGCCAATTTCATCTGTGGCTTTGCTTGCTTTTACCTCAAAATCTGCCACCACAATTTTAGCCTTAGGGCCAGTATAAGGCAGCAATGTTGCTATGCCGGCAGTTTTGATTGTAGATTTAAAAGAAGCACAACCTGTTATACTAAGAATCAATAAAGAAATTGCAATAACTCTTTTCATATCCTGGTATAATCATCAGGTATAAATCTAGGGATTATACCTGATTACTGAGATTAATTAAAGATTACAGCGATTAAACCATTAACCGCCTTATTTGACATCCTGCTTCTTCTCATTATAGGATGCCTATTTTTAATATATTACCGAATCCTATATATGTCAAGAGAAACCACGGTTCTATAATAACTTTAATAAATCTGTGATGCCTCTAATAATACGATAGGGCTTCTGTCTTTTAATCTCAACTATTGTACTTGAGCCGGTAGGCACAATTATGGTTTTTATCCCGGCGCGCCTTCCTGCTTGGGCGTCAATAACCATATCGCCTACATAGATAGTCTGATAAGGCTTTAAAGATAATTTTTTCATAATCTTATTTAAAATCTCTGGGTGGGGTTTGATATGTCTTAACTTATCTGCGCAAAGGACATAGTCAAAATATTTCCTTAATCCTAAATGCCGGATTAGAATCCAAGAAAATTTTGTGGGCCGGTTGCTCGCTACTGCCAGCTTATAACCCTTATTTTTAAGATAAATTAATACCTTTTTTACTCCGGGGAATAAATACGAATATTTAACTAAACTTGTTTTGTGGTGCTGTCGGTAAATCCTAAGCGTTGATTTTAAATCTACTTTTCTGACAAATGGCCGCAAGAGATTCTCGTCTCCCCAGCCTACTGCCCGGCAGATAGCCAGGGCAGCCTGCTTAGGATAACCCATCTTTTGCATGGCATAATTAAAACTTCTGATTATCGCAAGGTAAGCATCTACCAATGTACCGTCTAAATCAAAAATAATAAGTTTGCTCTCTTTCATGCTAATAATAAAAAAGCAGGGAATCTACCCTGCCTTTCTTATTTCTGTTTCTGACTTGAGTTTCTCCCTGGAGTTACTGCTGCGTTTCTGAAGGCTCTTTATTAATATCTTGCGGTAAGGTCTCAGTATCCTGCGGTGTTTCTACGTTCTGCGTCTCGGGCATTGGGCTTTCAGGTTTTTCCACGCTAATAAGTTTGGCAATATTTTTTCCGTCAGCAGTAACTGTATAATCAATACTTAAGGCATCATTTATTTTTATTTCGGATAAAGAATTAACGTTCTCGTAGGTTGTGCTGTCATCTGTAGTTATGGTGATATCTTTTTCTTGGTCTATCTCATAATCAAGATACTTTACCACCAATGTTTTATTTGCTGCATCTACAGAAACCACCTCGCCCCAAAGCCATTGTGTCTGGGGTTCAACTTGTGTCTCTGGAGTTATTTGGGCTTGGGTAGCTGGCTCTTGGCTAAAAGATAAACCCATGCTTATAAATATAAGACAACCTGCAATTCCTAATACCAAACCTGTTCTTTTTTCCATCTCACACCTCCTAAATTGTAGGTAATTTATCATAAATTATACGCTTTGTCAAGGTTAGAAATTGCTGAAAAAGTCTAAAACAATGCGGCAATTTCTGATTAAAAGATTAAAAGCAGATTACATAGATTAAGTTCTCAACGGAATAATCTGTGTAATCTTAAATAATCTGTGTAATCAGAGAGCGCTGATATAGTTTTTAAGAATTTTTCAGCGCTCTCAAATTACTTGTAAAAAGGCAGGAAAGCTAAAGCCAGCCAAACCACTCCAGTTGTAATTACGCCGACTGTAAGCCCCACCCAAAACCATCTAAAGAAATTCATCTTAATATTTCTTTCTTTTTCCAAAATTCCCAAGGCAACAATATTTGCAGTCGAACCTACTAAGGTAATATTACCACCTAAACATCCCCCAAATAAAAGCGCCCACCAGAGAGGCTGAAGTGCAAAGCCTAGATCTCCGAAACTTTGCACAATAGGAATAAATGCTGCCACTAAAACCACATTATCTAAAATAGATGAACCGATTGCTGATGTCCAAAGTAAAGTCCCGGTCAATATTTTTGGGTTTGACCCTACCAAAGAAACCATATTCTTGGCCAATACCTCAGTTAGCCCTGTGTACTTTAAAGTTCCTGCCTTAGCAAAAAGCAATAAGAAAAAAAGAAGGGTCCACCAGTCTACATCTTTCTCAATATAACTACGTGCCCTCTTGCGTTTCCAGACCATTACTCCACCTGCAGAAATCAGAGGTAAACTCAAAAGTAAAGTATTGGTTTCTAGTCTGAAGAGTATTTCTAACCGGTGATGCAATGCAATAAATAAGAGCGTAAGTCCAAATATACCCAAACCTAACATCAGCTGTTTCTCTGGAGGAATTGAGATTAACCTAATCAGAAATTCGTTGGCTTGTGAATCTCTTATCTTTTCATCCAATTTCTTAAGCCCTTTATGATACCAGAACATTACTAAAATAATAGTTAGTAGAAGACAAATCCACATTAGAGGAAACGCCTTTAAGATAAAATCCTCAAAGGTGAGCCCAGACTTTGAGGCAATCAAGATTCCTATAGGGTTACCTAAGACTGTTCCGGCAGAGCCGATATTCGTAGTAAGAATACTGATAATTATATAAGGAGTGGGATCGACCTCAAAGTAATCACAAATCTCCAAAATCGCTGCTGCCATAAAGATGATTGAGGTAACCTCATCTACGCAACAGGCAAGCAAAGCTGACATTACAGAAATCATAAAAACAAATTTCTTAGCAGTAAGATTCTTTATCCTTAAGATAATAGTAATAATCCAGGCAAAGAGTCCTGACTCTTTGAGTAAGCCCACCAAGACCATCATTCCTACCAAGAATAAAATTACCTCTAAGGAAGCAAATTTCATCAAATTCTCTAAATCCACTGTCTTAGTTACCAATAGAGTCGCTACGCCTAAAAAGGCAATTGCTACACGAAATTCCCAAAACAGTAGGGTAGCAAAAACTGAAGCAGAAAATATTGTTAGGGCAATTATCTGTTGGGTCTGTATTCCCATTCTCTGGCTAAGAAAGCCAATTAGAATGAGTAAAGAAAACAGGAAAACAAACTTAAGAGTTATTCTATTTTCCATTCTGCCTCTTTCGCATAAGATTTAATAATATCTTCTCTAGCAACAATCCCCACGACTTTATTTTCTTTATTTAAAACAGGAATCCTTCTTACTTTCTGAGTCAGCATGATGCGTGCTACCTCACAGACAGCTGCATCCTCAAACACTGTTATAATTTCTTTACGCATTAGTTGAGAAACTTTAAGATTCTCTAATTCTTTAAACTTATTTTTAATAGATTTGGGGTTCTCCTCATAAACAAATCTGCCTACCTTTTCTATATAAGAAGGCAGTATACTTCTTAAAATATCCTTTTCCGTAAACATACCTACAAGCTTTCCTTGCCCATCGATTACTGGTAAACCACTGATCTGCATTTTAAATAGAAGAGTTAATGTCTCCATTGCATTGTCTTCGGGTTTAACACTTGTCACGTCCCTTTTCATTATTTCTTTAACTTTCATTCTGCCTCCTTTAATGAGCAGATAACTTACGTCGCTCTTGCAGAGCTTCCGTAAGTTATAGCGAAGCGTCTGCGAATTAGAACACTTCTTTTAAGCGGGATTTCAGTTTTAAATAAAGCAGGGCAGCGCCCCATGCCTTTAATAAATCGCCCGGAATAAAAGGAATCAATCCGATGAATAGTAATTTTGTAAGAGAATAACCAAAGAGAAACTTAAGCCATATGATGCCGCAAGACAGAAGGATAAAGTCAGCAATGCAGAAAAGACACAGAGTCAAAAAGAAATTATCCAAGCTGTATTTTATAAATCTGCCTAACCAAAAACTTGCTATAACAAAACCTAAAAGGTATCCACCGGTCGGCCCAAGAAGATAAGATAAACCGCTCCCTGCGCCGGTAAAAATTGGCAAACCCAATACTCCCAAAAATACATAGCTTAATTGAGAGGTTGCGCCTAGTGGCCATCCTAAACAAACTCCGGAAAGCAGAACAAAAAAAGTCTGAAGCGTAAGAGGCACGGGGCTAAATGGCAAAGGAATGCGCACAAAAGCGCCCAAAGCAGTCAGAATTACAAAAACCGACATGCCAAATATGCGGCACAGTGTTTTATTTGCAATTAACTCTCTTCTTAAAATTGCTTCCATATAATCTCCTCTTTATATAATTATACTAAGAATAAGACAGAGGGGTTAACAATCCTCTTTGCCTTAAAAGCGGCTAGCAGGACTATTAACCCCTTATTTTAACATTTAGCTTAAGTTTATTCTTTAGCTATGGCTAAAGTAATAATGCCTGCTAAAATTAAGAACAAACCAATGCAACCCTTTACTATCATCAAAAGCAGATTCCACCATCTTAAGATTGCTAAAACACCTAAAGCCAAAAATACAAGACCTAAAATGACCTTAAAGATAGTGGACATTACCTTGCTCGCCTCGCATTTCTTTTCTTCCTGTTTTAATTCTTCTGCCATGTTTACACCTCCTTTTAGTCTGGCTTACTTTTCCATCGACGATGAATCCATCCCCACTCTGCTGGGTATTTGCGGATATAGGATTCGATTATATTAGTCAGCCTTTGTATATTTATAATAACTGTTTCCTGAGAATCCTTGCCTTGCTCTAAATCTAAAGGCGGCTCAAAAATAATCTTATGAGTATCGTCCTTCTGTCTGATAATAAAACAGGGTAATATCGCTGCCTTTGTGCGTTGCGCTAAAACTACAGGGCCTGTGGCCGTAGCAGCTTTTCTACCGAAAAAATCTACAAACACACCGCCTGTGCCAAAATTCTGATCTATAGGTATAAAAACCAATTCATTATTTCGCAGGGCCTCTATAGTTTTATTAACGCAGATGCTGCGCGGTTGATTATAGATTGTTTTTATATTAAATTTATCGCGCCTTTTCATAAACATCTTCTCTGCGCGCATATCCCGCATTGGCCGCATGATACCTACGGTTTTATAGCCCAAGAGGGATAATCTAGCCAGTATCAAGGGGAAACTGCCAAAGTGTGCGCTCACCAATATTACGCCCCTGCCTTTGGCTAAAACAGAATCCAAATTCTCTCTGTCTACTATTTTTACCCGTTCTTTTAAGAGTTTAGGCCTGTCTAGAAGGAACATAAGCTCCACGCCCGCCTTGGCCATAAAGGTAAAACAGTCCTTGGCAATCTGTGCTAACTCTTGTTGAGTTTTATCTTGGCCAAAGGCAATTGCCAGGTTCTCTAAGGCAATCTTCCTATGTTTCCTGGCCAGATGATAGACCATTAAACTGATGAATCTGACAAAACCATAGAGATAGCCAGCAGGAATAAACTTGACTGTCAAAGAACAAAAAATTAATCCTAACCAGCCAAAGAACCGACTAATGCTTTTGCGTATCTTCTTAGAATCCATTATATTAAAAACAAAATAATTATAACAAAATAATATAAAAATGCAAGCAGAAATTGCGGTTTACAAAACTACAGTTTATAACCAATCTTACGTAAGAATTCTTTTCTCCAAGTTATATCCGTATCTGTTTCAATCCCTTTTGGTTTTAAGCCGTCGATAACCCCTAATATGCCCCGACCCATATCAGTCTCTGCCATAATCACTTCCACAGGATTAGCTGAGGCACAGTATATTGTACAGACCTCAGGGATATTTTTAATCGCATTTAAAACATTTATGGGATAGGCATTTTTTATAAAAACCAGAAAACTATGGCCTGCGCCGAGTTCTAAGGCATTATCTTGGGCTAATTTTTTCAACTCTGAGTCATTTCCTTCAGACCTTATCTTACAGGCACCGGAAGACTCCACAAATGCTAAACCAAATTTTACGGCCGGAACACTATTTACCAAGGCCTCATACAAGTCTTCAACTGTTTTAATAAAATGACTCTGTCCTAATATTAAATTAACTTCGTCGGGTTTTTTAATTTTAACTATTTTTAGCTCTGGCATATCCATCCTCCTCGTATAATCATCACGTATAAACTTATGGATTATACGTGATTACAGCGATTTTTAATAAGATTTCAGCGATTGTTTCGTCGAGATTTAATCTCCGTAATCAAGGGCGGCACTTTTGTGACGCCCTAATTAATATATATCCTGCGAAAACCCATGGTATCAAATGGCAAAACTTCTCTATGCGTTTTAATAGAGGTCAAAATAAAATCTGGCTCACCTAAAATCTGTAAGGGGACCTTTAAAATTGAAACATTGGCATTGAATTCTAAATATACGCCCTCTGGCTTAATCATCTTTCTGCCATCAAAAATTCTAAATCTATTATATTTAGTAATTATGCGGATCTTGGGCATCTGAGCAAACGGTGTCTTATAACTATATCCAAAAAGATAAAGCTGGGTGCTAAATCTATGTTTTAACGTCTCCGGCTTTTCAATACGGATAAGAAGAAAATTATCCGCAACCGCATAACTCACCTGGCCTCGATCCTTAATAAGATTGTTTAAATCCCCTAAAGTAGCGATGATGTTTGAATCAGCAAGCATATGCGAAAATCCAAAGAATGAAACTGTCTTTTCCTTTGAAGATACCTGTTTTTCTAGTTCAATCTCTGGATAATCGCCAAATAATTCATTTTGACGCGCAAAGGCCAATAAATAAAAGGCGCTAGATTCTGTCTGGCTTTTATAGCAAAGAATTGCCTGATATTTTTTCTTTAATTGCTCTGGACCTAATTTAAATTCCATCCAGTTAATTTCAGTATTTAAAAATTCCTCGGGCGGCTCTAAGCTTAACTCTGGATGGTAACGCCGAGGCAAAGGCCAGCCCACATGATGTATTAGGTAAGGATAAATTTTTGGTCGAGGCAACTCTTTTTCTAAATCACCAAGTGCAATCCGTAAAAATAAATAGAATGCTTTATGGTCTACATTGACATCGGCAGGATGGGAGACGAAAATCTTTGTAGGGTTAAAGCTTGAAAGGACTTTTTTTAAGTCACTTAAAATGCTTTCGCCTATATAAGGGGCTCCAAAAAACAAATTTTCCTTATAAGGCACAGAAGACAAACGCGTCAATAAACTTTTAAATGGTCTTTGTGTCTGCCAGTATTGATTAAATATGGTAAATGTCCCAAAATCAGGATAACCTAAAAATATTAGATTTTTTTCATTCAACCCTAACAATTTCATAGCCTTTATGGCTTCGCGCCTTCGCACCTCACCCATATGGATAAATTCATTTTTTCTTAGGGTTAATCTTTTTTCATAGACAATAAAAGCAATTTGGTTATGGTCGCCATTGGTCAAATACAGTATTTTGACCTGCGCCCCTACTGCAAGTGCCTGCTGAATTATGCCAGCGCAACCTATAGCTTCGTCGTCAGGATGAGGAGTGAGAATAAGAATGCGATCTTTTCTTTCTATAGGTTCAAGTTTATTAATCTGTGTTGACTGTAGCAGCTGAGGAGCTGAATGGGCTTTAATTACACCAAAAATAGAAAATAATAATATAAGAAATAATTTTTTGCTCATAGTGAAATTTATCCCGACGCCATAAAACCCCGCCTACGGCGGGGATGAAGACGGGGCTCGGGATTTCGCCCCAAGGAATCTCGAGGGGCACTCCATTTTATCACATAATTATTAATAACTCAATAACCTGTTCTTAAAACAATTTGAAATAAATACTGAATGATATATAATAGATAGCATGAGTACTATGCCGATTCAAGAACACTATAACCGCATACGGTTCACTCTGATATTGGTTTTGGTTCTAAATTGGGCTGTAGCTTGTGCTAAGGTCATTTACGGGCTATTAAGCCATTGCGCAAGCATGACTGCTGACGGATTTCATTCTTTATCTGATGGTGCCTCCAATATCATTGGTTTAGTGGGAATTCGCCTTGCCAGCCAACCCAAAGATATAGACCATCCCTACGGCCATAAAAAATACGAAACATTCTTCTCCTTAGGCATAGTTATGCTTCTCTTCATCATATCTATTAGCCTTATCCACCAAGCCCTGGAGCGCTTTCGTAACCCAGTTGCACCCCGGGTTGACATTAAGAGTTTTACTATAATGACAATTACAATGATAATCAACATCTTAGTTATGAATTATGAATACAGGCAAGGTAAGCGTCTAAAGAGCGATATACTTACTTCGGATGCTATGCATACAAAAGCAGATATCTTCACCTCTTTATCAGTTATTATTGCGCTCATTGTCATAAAATTAGGCTATCCTGTCTTTGATCCTATTGCTACCATCTTTATCTCTTTATTTATTGCCTATTCCGGTTTTAATATAGTAAGGCACAGCTCTGCAATACTCTGCGATACGGCAGCTATATTAGATGATAAAAGAATAGTAGATATTGTTTTGGGGGTCAAAGGCGTAAAAACCTGCCATAAAATAAGGACGCGCGGTAGGCCCGATGATATCTATCTTGACCTTCATGTCCAGGTAAGCCCGGATATGCATGTGGATAATGCGCACAAAATAAGTTATGCTATTGAAGAAGCAATTAAGAAAGGCATCCCGGAAGTAACTGATGTGGTGGTGCACGTGGAACCAAAGGAAAAAACTTAAAGACCTCTTAAAGCAAACCAAAGCCCCGCACTTGCAAACATCCCCATAATTCCTCCAAAATAAAAAGCTGAGGCGGGACCTAAAAATTTCCAAAGCATTCCTGCAAATAAAGAGGCGGGAAATAAACCAATCCCTACCAGCGTGGCGTGTAATCCTATAACTGTTGCGCGTAGATTAGCCGGCGCAATATCTGAAACCAGCGCCTTCTCAACACCTTCAGTAAACCCTGTGTACAAACCATAAAAGCCGAATAAGAACCAGCACATATTTAAAGAACTATTCAGCGCAAAACCAAAATAAACCAAACCATAAAAAAGATAACCCAAAACCAAAATCTTCCGCCTGCCTATTTTATCTGAGAGCCGAGAGGCTGGATAAGCAACCAAAGCATATACGATATTGTAAATAAGATAGAAAAGAAGCACCCCGGGAATAGAGCTACCTAAATTTTTTGCCCGCAATAATAAAAACTGGTTTGAAGAGTTTCCTAAGGTGAAAATAAAGGTAAATATAAGAAATAGTTTTAATCTTTTATCTAAGGCGCGCCATTTCCCCGCTATGCGGGGACCCGCAGCCGTTTCTTTAAAAGATGCTTCTTTTTGGGGTTTTTTCTCTCTAACGAAAAATAAAAACAATACCCCTAAAAATGCGGGGAAAAGAGAAAATAAAAATATGGTCTTTAAATTACCTTTGAAACGCGTGATTAAAAAATAAGCCAAGGTAACACCTATAGTCGCTCCCACGGTATCCATAGCGCGGTGTAAGCCAAAGGCTCTACCGCGCCTGCCCTTTTCAGAACTATCAGCAATCAAAGCATCCCTTGGCGCAGTGCGAACCCCTTTTCCAAAGCGATCAATTACCCGGGCAAATAAAACATATGACCAACTATTAGAGATATATAAAAAGAATTTTCCTAAAGTTGAACTGGCATATCCAATTATGGCAAAAGGCTTTCTAGATTTTATCTTATCTGAAAAATATCCGGAAAATACCTTAAGTAGGCTGGCTAAACTTTCAGCTATCCCCTCAATTAACCCTAATATTGCCGGACTGGCGCCCAATGTTACCACTAAATAAATCGGCAATATGGGGTAAACCATCTCGCTGGAGATATCGGTCAAGAGGCTGGTTATTCCTAAAAGAATAATATTAAACATGTTTTGTTATGTTCGTTACAACCCCGTTCCACCGCGTAGGTGGAAAAAGGTCTATTCGAGGTAACTCAACGGATCCAGAGGAATGTCGTTTCTTTTTACTTCAAAATGTAAATGCGGCTGAATATCACGGAAGTTTGCATTGCCGGTTTTACCTACGCTACCGATAATCTCGCCTTGTCGCACAAACTGATTTTTTTTAACAAAGATTTCAGAGAGATGTCCATATATAGTAGCAATGCTATCCGGATGTTTAATAATTACGAACTTGCCTATGCCATTGTTCTGTGCTGCAGCAACTACTCTTCCCGAACGGCTGGCCAATACCGACGTACCTACTTCGGCAAAAAGATCCAGCCCTTGATGCATCCTCCTTCCGTTGCGCTCAGCTCCAAATATGCCATCTCCACGACTGTCACTGCGAATTATAATATCTCTTTTATATTCTATGGGACAGAGAAAATAATCTTTGTCTAAGAAATAAAGGCTTGTTAAGAAATAGATAGGTAAAATAATAAACAAAAATAAAAGGATTTTCTTCATCGCTTATTCTTAAAAGTTATTATTTTACTATATATGATAAATAAAAGACAAACGAAAGGCAAGATGTCGCCGTAGCGAGTATAGAAACTAAGAGGCCATTCCGGCATAAATATATCCTGTGTAGCAAAACCGTCAACAAATATTTTCCTTGAAGACTCATTTTGAACCAAAGAAATAATTTTTCCGGTTGGCAAAATAAATCCTGACACTCCGGTATTTGCTGCCCGGGCTAAATAGACCCTGTTTTCTACCGCCCGAAAAACCGAGGCTTGCAGGTGTTGAAAAGGGGCAGAACTTTTTTTATACCAGGCATCGTTAGTGATATTGACTAAAAAATTAGCACCTTTCTTGACAAATTGTCTGGAAAGTTCAGGAAAAAGGTCTTCAAAACAGATAAGCACCGAGAAATTTATTGTGTTATGGGTCACGGGTTGTGTCTCGTGCGTAAAAACCGTGTATTTTTTTCCTGCGGTAATGTCACCAATAGGAACAATTGTTTCTAGAAAAGGCAGGATTTGTTTTAATGGTATATATTCGCCAAAAGGAACCAGATGAAGCTTGTCGTATCTATTTAATAACTTACCCTCTGAAGAAATAAACAAAGCACTATTATAATAATTTTCATCTTTGGCTATCACTGCACCCAAAACCAAAGGGGTTTTTATTCTTTTGGCAAATTCCTTAACTTTTTCATAAAATACGGGTGTTTCTTCTAAAACGCAAGGCAAAGCTGCCTCTGGCCAGATAACTAAATCCGGCTTGTCTTTAGCTGTCTGCACGGTTAAATTGATATATTTATTAATGATGAAATCATTGTTTTTTGAGTCCCATTTTAATTCCTGAGGGATGTTGCCTTGAATGACACAGGTTTTAACTGACCCTGATTCCTGACTGGCAACCTGTATTCCAAGTATTCTATAATAACCATAGATAAAAGTAATCAGTATGCATAGAAGAGTTAATAAATATTTTCGTTTTTCAGTGACGATGGAATATGGATGACTGATGATACAATAAATAACAACATTAACCATCATTACCAAAAATGAAACGCCCCACACTCCAGTAATATCTGCTATCTGAATTACTGGTAGATTAAGATACTGGGAATAACCTAAAAGTGCCCAGGGAAAGCCGGTGAAGAGATGTGCACGAATATATTCTAATAAAACCCAAGAGGAAGGAAGTAAGAGTAGGTAGTAGGTAGTAGGTAGTAGGTAGAATTGGGAAACGACTAAACCAAAAATACCAAAATACAAAGCCAGATACAAAATAAGGACAAATGTGCCGATGAATGTAACATGAACTAACCAGTAAATAAGTCCCCACCAGAAGATAATGCCAGTAAGGTAAGCTAGAAAAAATGCCCTGAGCTTAGATTTACTCTGCAGGGCGAAAAATAAAGGCACAAATCCAAACCAGGCCAAAATCCAGAGATTACAGTTAGGGAAAGAAAGAATTAAGAGTAAACCGGAAAGAATAGATAAAAAAATATCCTTTTTCATTCTTCAATATTTTACCATTATAAAGATTTTAAGCAAAGTTAAATGTTTCATATATATTTATTTTAAACATTTTCTATCAACCATATTGTTTATTTTCTGCTATAAAGAATGGATCTCTAATTAAAAATAGACTATTAACAACGTTTTTCATATTTTAAAAATTTAAAGATTGTTGTTGACGGATTAAAATAGTATGCAATAATAAATGGTATGCCTAAATGTTCAATAAGGGGTTGTAAAAAATTTACAAGATATAAAAATACAGGAGAAACTTATTGCCCTATGCATTTGGCCCGGATTAAACGCCATGGGCATCCGGATTTACAGACAGGGTTTCATAAACTAGAGAAGATGCCTCATGCTGTCGTTGATGAATTCATTCGTAATAATTGTAAAAGATTAATCGATAGAGACATTGTCGAAGAATTGAAAAAGAAAGGAATCAAAGAAGCTAATCAATGGAGGGTGAGATACCGCCGAAGAAGACTGGGAATTAAAAAATATCTTTACGGTGAAATAAAAAAATATAGGGCATGGATTCGTCTGCAAACTATAAAAAAATATGGGAATAAATGCGAATTATGCGGATATAGATTAACCGTCGAGACTCATCATATTTTACCTAAAAAGAGGGGTGGCTTACATGAAATTAATAATTTAATGGTCCTTTGCCCTAATTGCCATGCAGTTATTACTAGAGGATATTTCAGTCTGAAAAGCAGAAAAGATATACCTAACTTGCGGAGAAAAATCATTAAATTACAAAAATTTCCCTATCCATATTTTGGATAACAACATTTTTTATATTTCAACGGATTGCCGGTTCTAGAATCTATTTTCCCGCAAGGGCAGGGGTCATTGCGGCCGACTTTGGGATGGGTTCTTGTTACAGTAGCGGGTCTTGAGACGGGTTGGGAAGGAGCTAATTGACTCGACTGTTCAGCTATAGGTTCTTCTGGAGGCCCTTGGAATCGAGAAACTTCAGGATGCAAAAGTTCTTGTGAAATAGAACTGAAGACCCCCCTAATTCTTTCAGGCCTGGCAGGTTGCAATTTAAATATATTCTCCGCTGCCTCTTCTTCAATAGAGACAATCATCTGGCTGAACATATCAAAGGCCTCGCGTTTATATTCTACTAAAGGGTCGCGTTGTCCATATGCACGCAGGCCTATACCTTCTCTTAAATTATCCATGACATACAAATGATCCTTCCATTTACTATCAATTATCTGTAAAAATACCATGCGTTCTAAGTGCCGCATTAAATCAGGCCCAATTGATTTTTCTTTTTCTTCATAGGTAATTCTAATACTATGGGTTATTTCCTCTTTTAGGTTAGCTTTTGCTGAGTCTCCTATTTTAACGCTCTTTAGCTCTGCGCCGAATTTTAATTTTAGGACACTAACTAAGCCTGCAATATCAGGCTCTTGGCTAAGATTATCGGGAAAATAAGTGAAAATAATTTCATCAATTATTTTTGAGAGTATCTCTTGAATATTTTCTTTTAAGGAAACGCCCTTTAGTATCTGGTGGCGCTGGCCGTAGATTATTTCTCTTTGTTTATTCATTACATTATCAAATTCTAAAAGCTGCTTTCTAATTTCAAAATTATGCTGTTCTACTCTTCTTTGCGCGATCTCAATTGAGCCGGTAACCCAGGGATGCTCTATTACCTGGCCCTCCTCTAAACCCAATTTATCCATTAGGCCGGCAATGCGGTCAGAGCCAAATAAACGCATCAGCTCATCCTCTAATGATACATAAAATCTGGATGAGCCCGGGTCTCCTTGACGGCCGCTTCTCCCGCGTAACTGATTATCAATACGCCGCGCCTCATGACGTTCTGTGCCTAAAACATGCAGGCCTCCCAGCTCAACTACTTTCTTATGTTCTTCTTCGCTTTCTTTTCTATATTTATCTAATAATCCTCTATACTTTTCTTGAAGGTTAGGTTCATCGGGGGTTGATTTTTCTTTAATCAGGCTCTTGGCCATAAATTCAGGATTCCCGCCTAATAAAATATCGGTTCCCCGTCCAGCCATATTAGTAGCAATAGTTATAGCTTTATATCTACCTGCCTGAGCTACAATTTGCGCCTCCATCTCATGATATTTGGCATTAAGCACTTGATGCGGTATGCCGCGCCTCTTTAACATTTCAGAAAGCCGCTCAGATTTGTTGATAGAGATAGTGCCGACTAAAACAGGCCTTCCCAGATTATAAAACTCAACTATTTCCCCCACTACGGCATTAAATTTTTCTTTTTCTGATCTGTAAATCCGGTCGGAATAATTTGTGCGAATAAGAGACCTGTTGGTAGGAATAACTACGACGTCTAACTGATATATGTTCTTAAATTCTAGGCCTTCAGTAAAAGCAGTTCCGGTCATGCCAGCTAATTTTTCATACATACGAAAGTAATTTTGAAATGTAATGGTAGCTAAAGTTTGATTCTCGCGCTCTATCTTTAAGCCCTCTTTTGCCTCTACTGCCTGATGCAACCCATCTGACCAGCGCCTACCTGGCATCATGCGGCCGGTAAATTCATCCACAATTATTACTTCGCCTTCTTTTAAGACATAATCAATATCACGCTGGAAGAATTCCTTGGCGCGCAAGGATGCTAAAGTAAGAGCTAGACATTTTTCATTCTCTGGGTTTTCAGGATTATAAAAAGATTCTATCCCCCAAATACGCTCAGCTTTTGCCTCCCCCTCTTTTGTCAGAGAAATAGTCTTTGCCTTTTCATCCGCCAGATAATCAAAACCACGCGCTAAATCCAATCCCTTATATTTGGCATCTATCTCATCTTTCTCGGTAGTGCGCCTTCCCTTTAGCTGGTCTGCAATACCCCTGGCAGTGTAGTATTTCTCTGTTGACTCTTCAGCTGGCCCTGAAATAATCAAAGGTGTGCGCGCCTCATCAATTAATATAGAATCAACCTCATCCACAATCGCATAATAAAAAGGCCTTTGCGCCAGATCTTCTAAACTATATTTCATATTATCGCGCAGATAATCAAAACCAAATTCATTGTTTGTCCCATAAGTAATATCGCAGGCATAAGCAAGCTTTCTTTCTTCATCAGACATCTCATGCTGTATAACTCCCACACTCAGGCCTAAAAATTCATAAATCGGGCCCATCCATTCGCGGTCTCGACGCGCCAGATAATCATTAACTGTAACAATATGCACACCGCAACCTTTTAAGGCATTTAGATATGCAGGCAGGGTGGCAACTAAGGTCTTGCCCTCGCCGGTTGCCATTTCTGCAATTTTTCCTTCATGTAATACCATGCCACCGGCTATCTGCGCATCAAAGTGCCGAAGGCCGATAGTGCGTTTTGCTGCCTCTCTTACTACCGCAAAGGCCTCGGCTAATATCTCTGCAAAAATTTTATTCTGAGTTAATTTTAATTTTTCCTTTAGTTTCTCTTTCTCTTCAGGCATAGCTACAGAATCTATCGCCTCTCTTAATTCCTCTAATCCTTGCGCAAGTTCTTTGTTTTTATTCTGAATGCTCTCCCTAAACTCCTCTGCCTTTTTCCTCAATTCCAAATCAGAAAGCCCGCTAATCTTAGGCTCAAAGGAATTTACCATAAAAACAATCTTAGCCAAATCCACCATCTTATTTATTGATGGCGTAGGCATATCCGGATGTAAAATAATATTGATACCAGGGTATTTTCGCCTTATCTGATTTTGTTTAGTGTTTAAAATTAATTTTTTAATAAACTTTAGCATTTTGACTTTTGACTTTTTAAATACGCCTCAATAAACTCATCAATACCGCCATCCATAACCTTATGCACATCGCCGGTTTGGTAATCTGTGCGGTGGTCTTTTACCAAATTATAGGGATGCATTACATAGGAGCGGATTTGACTGCCCCATTCAATCTTTTTCTTCTCCTGCCCATAGTGTTTTAGCAGCTCCTTTTCTTTCTTTTCTCTTTCTAATTCGTAGAGCCTTGCCTTTAAAACTTTTAAGGCAGCTTGTTTATTTTGATATTGCGAACGCTCGTTTTGGCATTGTGCCACCAACGCCGTAGGTATATGCGTAATCCTTACTGCTGAATCCGTTGTATTTACGCTTTGGCCACCTGCACCTTTTGAGCGGTACACCTCAATACACAAATCCTTATCGTCTAATTTTATATCTATATCGTCCTTGACTTCTGGAATCACATCTACGGAAGCAAAAGAGGTATGCCTGCGTTTATTTGCATCAAATGGCGATATACGCACAAGCCTATGCACACCCCGCTCTGCCTTAAGATACCCATAGGCATATTCTCCTTCAATTAAAATAGTAACATTTTTTATTCCTGCCTCTTCGCCAAAGAGTGTATCTAAAGTTTTTACATTAAACCTGCGACTTTCTGCAAAGCGGGTATACATACGCAGGAGCATCGCCACCCAATCACAAGATTCTGTTCCACCTGCACCAGCATTAATGCTTAAAATAGCATTATTCTTATCAAGCCCTCCTCCTAAAAGAGTACTAAATTCCAATCTATCCACTTCCTCTAAGAGGACCTGGAGGCTCTTTGTTAAATCAGAAATCATTTCTTTGTCATCGGGTTTAAGGATATCGGCGAGTTCTTGCAATTCTTGATATTTTTTGGAGGCCATCTCCCAGGGTTCAATAATTGATTTTAAATCCCTTAGTTCCTTTACTACTCTGGTAGAATTTTCTGTATTATCCCAGAAGCCGGCACTTGACATCCGTAAGGAAAGGACATCAATCTGTTTCTTTTTATTATCTAGGTCAAAGATAACCTCTTAGTTGTATAAGTCTTCCCTGTATCGATAACAGTTTTGCTTCTATATCTTCTAACATCGAAGCCTCCTATTTTCGTAACTAGTAAATTAGTAACTCGTAACTAGTAATTTATTTTTATTTTCCATTTGCTAAAAATATAAAATCCACTTACGAGTTACTAGTTACGGGTTTACGAGTTACTAAAGTTATGTCTTCTTTATTCCTCTTAAAGCTAAAATAAATTCATCTCTATTGTCCGCAAAGCTCGCTGCATCTTCTTCGCTAACCTTTGCCTCCCGCACTAATTTTACCAGCGATTGAGCGAAAGATTGCATACCAAACACCTCACCCTCCTCGATGAATTGAGGCATCTCCCAGACCTTACCTTCTCTAATCAGCCGGCTTAAGGTAGGAGTAAGCAACATAACCTCATAAGCAGGGATTCTGCCGGCTTTGTCTTTATAAGGTACTAATCTTAAGGAAATTACGCCTTTTAATAAATAAGATAGCTGGGTTCTAATCTGTTGATGTTGGTGAGGTGGGAAAAAATTTACAATCCTTTCCACGCTTTGACTGGCATTTATAGTATGCAGAGTGCTTAAAACTAATACGCCTGTTTCTGCTGCAGTTATCGCTGCAGCCATGATTTCGCAATCCCGAATGTTACCGATAAATATTACATCTGGGCTTTGTAAAGTGAAGGCGCGTAGAGCTGTAGTATACGATGAAACATCGATACCCAACTCTCTCTGATTGATAATAGAATTTTTATCTTCAAAGGTAAATTCAATGGGCTCCTCTATAGTCAAGATGTGTCTGTTGGCATTATTATTAATATACTCAATCATACTGGCAATGGTCGTGGATTTTCCGCTACCCATACTTCCGGTTAAAAGCACCAAACCCCTTTTTTCCATACTTAATTTCTTTAATATTGCGGCTGGCAGATTAAGCTCTTCAAAGGTTGCTACGTGGCTGCGCACATTTCTGATAACGATAGAAGGCCAGTTCCGCTGTGTAAATATACTCACACGAAACCTACGGTTTAATTCTTTTAAATACAAAGCAAAATCTATATCTAAATTACTCTTAAAAATTTCTTTTTGTTTGTTTGTCATTAATACTTCAGTAGCCTGTATTATATCATCTAAAGTCACTTTCTTCTCATCCACAGCCATTACCTTTGCGTCTATCCTCAAAGAAGGAAAGGCGCCGGCTCGGAAAAATAAGTCTGAGGCATCCCGTTCAATCATAATTTTTATTAATTCTTTAATATCCATAAAGCACCTCCGTAATATATTCCTATTCTAATACCTGAATTCTAATTACGTTATTATAGCATTAACATTTGGATCTGTCTTTCTAAATCTAAAAGTGCTTTTTTAGTTCTCCTGCCCCATACATATCCACCTAAATCATAATTACTCTTTACCACGCGATGACAAGGAATAATTAAGGGACAAGGATTCTTTTTTAATATTGAACCTACTGCTCGATATGCTTTGGGATGACCTGCCTTTTTAGCTACCCATTTATAAGTGCGTACTTGGCCCATAGGTATGTTTAATACTACTTTATAGACTTTTTTAGCAAAGGAAGTCATTTACCTATTACTCTTTTTCTTCTTAAAACACGATGATACGAAACCGCGAACCTATGCGCCTCATCACGAATTCTGCGCATAAGATTTAGTGCCGGCGTATCAGAATTAAGCTTAATCGGCACTGACTTATCCTTAATATATATATTCTCCTTTTCTTTAGCAATACCTACTAAGGATATCTTTAATCCTAAGCTCTTCAGTTCCCTTTCTGCTGTCAGAAGATGAGACCTGCCTCCATCAATGAGAATTAAATCTGGCAAGGGTAATTTTTCTTCAATAACTCTTGTATAACGCCTGTGGATTACTTCACTTAACATTTTATAATCATCTATTGTTGAAACGGTTTTGATACCAAATCTGCGGTAATTATTTTTATCAGGCACACCCCGAAAGAAACTAACCATTGCCCCACAAGCTTCTTTACCGGTTATATTGGATATATCGAATGCCTCAATCCTAAAGGGCAATCTATCTAATTTTAGTAGATTTCTTAAGTCCCCTAATTCATCTACGCTACCTACAACAGTTTGACTTTGGGCTAAGAGGCTTAAGGCATTAATTTGATCTCTGATTTTTGCCGCCCCCTCGAATTCCTGCTCCTTAGATTTTATCTCCATCTCTTGGAATAATTTCTTAATCAGCTTTTCCCTGCGGCCTTTTAAAATTAAACAGATATTCTCAATAATTTTGGCATATTGCTCTTTGTCGATTTTCTCCATACAAGGAGCAAGGCAAAGGCTAATGCGATAATAGATGCAGGGCTTTTTGGCAAGTTTTTTACAAGAACGATAAGAAAACCAGCGACGGATAATTTTTAAGGCCTGCTTAAGCAATTTGACATTCGGATAAGGACCAAAATAATGCGCCCTATCTTTTTCTTTCTTGCGAGTAATATAAATCGCCGGAAATTCTTCGTTAGTAACTTTGACAAAAGGAAAACTCTTATCATCACGCAACGACACATTGTATTTAGGTTTATATTTATGAATCAGGCCTGCTTCAAGCAACATAGCCAGGCCTTCATTCTGACAAACCCTGTATTTGATATCATAGACATTTGACATAAGGGCAACCGTCTTGGTAGAAAGACCTCTTGCCAGATAAGAACTTAGGCGTTTCTTTAAGGATTTGGCCTTACCGATATAAATAACCTTGCCGGCTTTATCTTTCATCAGATAAGCTCCCGGCGTATCTGGTATCTGCTTTATTTTTTCTTTAATATCCACTTCCACAACTCCTGCATCTCATAGACCCTAAAGATAAAACAGAAAAGAATATAAGATAAAACTCCTGATATAAGCATAAGACCTAAATTAAGGTATCTATTCAAAACTGAACTGCCTAAGATGGTATTCTTTGAAGAAAGAAAATAGCAGACAGCTCCCATACAAACACTTGCCGTAAGTATGCGCACAAAAGAAATAAAAATTTCTTTTACCTTAAAATCACCAACCCTCTTTCTTAAAATAAAAAAGAGAAACAAAAAAGAATTTATCCCGGATATAGAAGTAGCCAAGGCAATTCCGCCGATCTTAAAGGGAAACATGAATATAGAATTTAGAACGATATTTGTTACTAAGGCAAGGAATGAGATTTTCATGGGAGTTACTGTGTCTTTAAGCGCAAAAAAACAGGACTGTAGGACTTTGGTTGCGCCATAAGCAAATAAACCGATACTATAGAAGAATAATGCATTGGCGGTGAGACCTACGGAATAGGAATCAAATCTTCCGCCTCCAAAAAGAGTTGAGACTATAGGTTTAGCCAAAACCATAAACCCTACTGAAGCTGGCAGCATTACAAAGAACAAAGAGCGCAGGCCCCAAGAAAGCGTGAGTTTCAATTTATCGTAATTATCCTCTAAGGCTTGCGTGGAAAACGTAGGCAATATTGCCTGGGAGAGCGCATTACTAAAAATCCCTAAAGGAAATTGGATTAATCTGTAGGAAAAATACAGCACTGCCACTCCTCCTTCACCTACAATCCAGGCCAAAGAACCAAATATAGAATCTACAAAGTTATTTAACTGATAAATTGATGAGCTGATAAGCCGCGGTAACATAAGTTTACCAATACTGCGCGCAGCAGGATGGTTGAGGTGCCTTAAGAACCTTAACCTAAAACCTTTTTTATAAAGAACCGGGATTTGCGCTGCTAACTGTAATGCTCCGCCCGCTAAAACCCCCAAAGCCAAACCTTTTATTCCTTCTCCAAAAATAAGCGCAAATACAATTATAGAGATATTCAAAAGGCAGGGCGCAAAAGCCGGAACCGCGAAGTGCCCTAAAGAATTAAGTATCCCCATAGAATAAGCCGCCAGACAAATTAATAAAATATATGGGAAGATTATGCGGGTTAAGCGGACCGTAGCTTCTAATTTTTCTGGTAAGACTACAAATCCTGGCGCAATCAGGCGTACAATAAGAGGAGAAAAAATTATCCCTAAGATTGTGAGCGACATAAGGATAACCAATAAAAGATTAAGTACAATATTTGCTAACTCCCAGAATTCTTCTTTCGAATGTTTTACTTTATATTCACTAAAGACAGGCACAAGGGCAGCATTGGCCGCACCTTCGCCTACGAAATCACGGAATAAATTAGGAATTTTAAAAGCAATAACAAATGCCTGGGCATAAATATAAACGCCAAATAATCTGGCAATAACTATATCGCGCAAAAATCCTAAGATACGCGAACATAGGGTAGCCAAGCTAATTATGCTGGCAGATTTAGCCAGGGCCCGATGTGAATGTGGATAATGAGATTTGTCAGTTGACATGAATATATTATTATGGTATAAGTAAATGAACTTAGGGAGAAAAATATGCCAAGACGTCGAACCTCTTTAAAAAAAACCCGACAAGATAAAAAAAGACACCTGCGCAATCTGAAAATAAAGCAACAACTTAAAAAGACAATAAAAAAATTTCAGGCGTTATTATCGGCAAAAAATATTACTGAAGCCAAGGTTCTTCTTGGTAAGGTTTTTTCTCAACTGGATAAAGCAGCAAAAAAAAGAATTATTCATCCTAATACAGCCGACCGAAAAAAATCCCGCTTGATGAAAGCGCTAGGAAAGCACACATAGATTGACTATAAGCTTTTCTAAAGCAAAAGGGGCTTTGAGCTTTCCTGTTTTTATATCAATATCACAATTAAGCAGGGCCCTCAGCCTTTTTCTCGCCTCTAAGGAAGATAAGTTATCTCTTTCCCAACTATACCTTAATCCCCCTAAAATCCTCTCTGGTTTTTCTCCATTTTTTAATAGCTGATTTAAAATGCGTAAGGCATAATCTGGCTTTTTAAGATTTATCTCTCGGCTTAAGGTAAATGTATCGGGTGGCACTATTTCCTTAAAATGAAGGACTTTTGCATATTTATATATACGATTTATGAATCCGTCCTGTCTATTGCGCAGGGTTATATCTAATACGAGGATTAGTTGTTTATTGGGTTTTGCTACGAATTTTAGGATAAATTCTTTGACCTCCTCTTTTAAGTTTTGTGCCTCTTTTATAACTATGAGCCTCTTAGGGCTTTTTACAGGGAGGCATAACAATCTTTCTTGTAGTTCTTTGAGAGTTAATTCCTTGGCGTAAAGTATATCGAGATTAAATTGCTCAAAGCCTCTGGCGAGAAACTCTTGTTTTAATCTTTTGATTTGTATATCTTTGGAAAGGCTGTCTTGGCCAATGAGTAGGTAGAGCATCTTAGGCTACCACTGCTCAACTGTTCGCTCCACAATCCTGCGCGCTAAATCGTCTAAGGCATCACTAATAGCTGTATCATCAGTCTTTTTGGTTACATCTCCTGAAGCAAAACTAGTAAAATAGGTGGTATCTCCTGTGAATTGTTTTTCTTCCCAAACTAATTTATCTTCTTTTCTATTCCAGAGGCCGATATTAACCACTAAATTAATCCGGTACTCTGTTACCTCATCGCTATCATTGTATCTTAAGGGGTCTTTACGGAATTCGACGACCTCGCCTTTTAAAATTAAATCTGCGGATTCTCCCTTTACAGGTTTTAAATTCCCATCTGAGAGAAATTTGTTGGTTACATACCTAGTAATATCTGATTCTAACATAGGCCGGTAAATCCTGTATTTACTAGCCACATCTGTCTCCTGGGTAATATCTATTTTATTCATAAAAGGCACCACATATATGGTTTTAAATTCATTTGAGATCATAGAACGGGTAGTGTAACCGCAACCCGTTAAAACAGTAGATAGTAGGCAGCATATAGTAGTTAGGGAGACAATCTGTGGCATCTGCTTTTTTAAATCCCTGTCTGTCATTTTCTCTTCTCCATTATCTGTAATCTTTCTAGCGCCTTTACAGCCCATACGCTATCAGGATAGTTATTAATTATTTCATTGTAATAAACCTTTGCTGCTTCATATGCTTTTTGTTTTTCGTAAAATCGACCTGTATTAAAATTAGCCTCTGCCTCTTTCTCTTTTAACTGATTTATATTTTTCTCTGCTTCGTGAGAAAGAACCGCATCCGGATGCTCTTTCACAAAATCCTCGAACTTATCCTTGGCCTCCTTTGCTGCGCCCTGATCATAATCCGGGCCTCTAGATACTGCTGCCCGGCAAGAGGCAATCTGAAACTTTGCCGCCTCTACCCATTCACTATTAGGATAATTGGTAATCACTTTATTAAATGCCTCTTCTGCCTCATAGTAGCGCATCAGGCCCTTTAAGACCAAGCCTAATTTATACTGGGCCTTGGGAGCTAAAGGACCATAAGTAGAATTTTCAACAACCTTAGAGAATATCTCTATAGCGGGATTTTCTACAGGTAGTGTTATTCCTATGGCTTTGCGTTTTTCACCCGCCATGAATGCCTCGCCAATTTTGTATTCGCGCTCAATAATCTCTTGGATTCTCTCTGAAAAAGGATATTTATCAATGACCTTCTGATATGCCTCATATGCCCCATATAAATTACCTTGCGCCTCTTCTATAGCTCCAAGGTAATATTGACTTTCTGAGGCCTCAAAGGATTTAGGATACTGCCGTAGCAGTTTTCTAAATTCACGCTTTGCATCTTCGTATTTTTTCTCATCATAAAAAGTCTTGGCAAGCTCAAATTGCTCTTTGGGATTAGGCTTGACCGCGGTTTTGGGATTTACCCATTTTCCTGTTTTAGGCGTCCAGATCCAGTAGGGATATGTCCTCTGGGTGAGTACGCAAAAAAACACTAAAGAGAAAATCAAAATCTTACCTCTCATAATAGCCTAACCTTAACACAACTATTGGGTTTTGTCAACCCCGCAACCTTTTCCCGCCTACGCGGTGCGATGGGCTTGGAGAAATTAAAAATTATTATTAGTAAACTATAATAAAGCAGAACGTAACAGAAAGATATAGAAGGCAATTTAAAATATGCTCCTGGAATAGATATTAATAAAGAATTAATCTTGAATAACATCAAAATAGATAACTCGCAACTCGCCGCAAATATAGAGGTTAAACAAGGAATTAATATGCCAATCAGCGCCAAGCTAAAGCCCGAGGCTACGATAATAGTCATATAAGGAACAATAATCATATTTGCCAGTATGGTAATGGGTGAGAGAATTCTAAAGTAATAGGCAATTAAAGGCAGGAGGCCGAGCCAAGCAGCGAATGACACAGAAAAGATTGAAATTAAAAAGCCTATCCAGGGTATCTTATTCAACTTTTCCAGAAATAGAGATTTAATCTTAGGTGAAAGCCAAACAATGGATATTACGCTTAGAAACGAAAGCTGAAAACTAACTTCAAAAAGCTGCCAAGGATTAACCATCAGTATTATTAAGGCAGCAAGTGACAGAGAATTGTAAATATTAACCTCCCGTTCAAGAAAATAGCCAAGAAGTAACGTAGCCGCCATAATTGTCGCGCGTATTACCGGTGTATTGGCACCGGTTAGTATGCAGTAAACAATCAAGAGTAATATTGTAAGGATATGCCGCGGTTTCCTAGGAATCTTTATTATTTTTAAGATTAATAAGATTATAAAAGCCACTATACCTAAATGCAACCCTGAGATGGCAATTATGTGAACAGTGCCTGAGTAAACCAAAACATCTCTGGTGTGAGCAGATAAATTTTGTCTCTCCCCTAAAATAATAGCATTCAATATACCTGCCGAGAAAGGGGATAAATTCTTAACAATTGCAGCTTTCATTTTGTGCCTTATTCGGAAGGCAAATGACTTTAAGGGATTGCCAACATTTTTATCTAACTGCTTAACCATACTACCGTCTTTTTTTATACTAAGAATGAGGTAGATATTTTGATGTTTTAAGTAAACTTTATAATTGAATTCGCCTTTAGAGAAAGAAAATGGCCGATACAACTTGCCTAACAAGAATAGCCTGTCTCCATAGGCAAAATCATTCTTTTTAAGAACCTTGACTAAAACTTTACCACAAGTTTTCTGCCACGCTTCATTCACTTTTAATTTCTCTGCCCTGAGAATAAAAGATACGCCCCTATCTTGATAAATAGGGTCATTATCAATAACGCCTACCAGAGAAACAGAGTCACTTTTATAGGCAATTATTTTAGCAATATGGCTGTTGGAGAGGATTTGATAATTTTTTAAATATAAAGCGCCTAATGAAAAAACCAAGCAGAGTAGGAAAATATCAGAGCGTAAACCCTTCTTTAAAGATATGAAAGTAAGAGCCAAGAATATAACGGACGAGATATAAATTGGCGCAAGTCTAATATTTATTTTACTGGAAATCAATATTCCCAGGCAAAAAACAATTGTTAATGATATTAGGGGCCGTTTCATTCTACAAAAAATAATTCTTTTAACTTCTCGTACCTATAATCACCTATTCCTTTTACTTCCTTTAACTCTTCAAGATCGCTGAATCGGCCATGGCTATCTCGATATTCAATGATTTTTTTGGCAAGTTTAACAGTGACGCATTGGCTTTGTAATAAATCTTGGAGGTTTACATGATTAATATTGAGCTTTGCAATATTAGCCTCTACAGTTATAAACTTCTTTAGTGGAGAATTAATTTTTATAGTAAAGTTTATGCCTAAACCAATTAAGGCAACCGTAATAAGAAATAAGATAACTTTGCGTTCATCTGGAGTAAAACTAAGCATAAAAAATCCCTCCTTAATGAGCAGATAACTTACGGAGTAAAACGACGTAAGTTATAGCGAAGCGTCTGCGAATTAATCCCCGCTGCTTCGCTTTGCGAAGCAAAGCGGCGGGGATAAGTTCGGCCAACAAACTTACGTTCACTACCGTTCCGTAAGTTTGGACCTCACTTATAATAGACGTATAAAATGCTAAAATCTAACAGGGATTTTTATATTACGAGGTTGACAAGTTTACGGGGGACAAAGATAAAATTTTTGATGGGCTTATTTTGAATCCAGGGTTTTAATTTTTCATCGCTAAGCACAAGCTCTTTAAGTTTATCTTCAGAGATATCAGGAGGGACATCTATTTTGGAGCGCACTTTACCATTTACCTGAATGACGATAGTAATACTTTCTTCGATGAGCATATTCGGGTCATATTTTGGCCAGGCAGTTTTTATAATACTCCCCTTCTTGCCCAGGCGCTGCCAGAGCTCCTCTGTAAAATGCGGAACAATAGGGCTGAGCAAAATTGTCAGATTAGAATAAACTTCTTTATCTGCACCTAACTGATAAATAGCATTGGCCAGCTCCATGAGGCTGGCAATAGCAGTATTAAATTTAAAATCCGTAAAATCATCAGTTACTTTCTTTATCGTCTTATGCAAAACCCGGATTATATTTGTGTCTGCTTTTTCTTTTAAATTCTCCTGAATTCGCCAGACACGGTTTAAAAATTTAAATGCACCTTCTATTCCCCGATCATCCCACTCTAACTCTGTCTCAGGCGGTGAGGCAAAGAGAATAAAAAGTCTTAAAGTATCTGCTCCATATTTTTTAATAATAGAATCCGGATCAACTATATTTCCACGTGACTTAGACATCACTACACCATCTTTTAGAACCATTCCCTGGGTAAGGAGACGACTAAATGGCTCATCCCCGCCACAAGACGAGGCGGGTCCGCCAAGATTTTTGGCGGAAAAATCCAACATTCCGATATCTTTAAAAAACTTTGTGAAGAAGCGCGAGTATAACAAATGTAAAATCGCATGCTCAATACCACCGATATACTGGTCAACCGTCATCCAATATTTTACTTCCTGTGTGTCAAAGGGCGCTTTTGCGAATTTCGGCGAACAGAATCTTAAGAAATACCAGGAAGAGTCAAAAAAGGTGGCCATGGTATCGGTTTCCCGACGGGCTTTGGCCTTACATTTAGGGCAACTCGTTTCTACAAATTCCTTAACTTTATTTAAAGGGCTTCCCCCTTTTCCTGTAAAAGGCGCCTCTTTAGGCAACTCTACTGGCAAATCTTCATAAGGCAGAGGCACAGTCCCACATTTTGCACAATATATGATTGGTATAGGCGTTCCCCAATAGCGCTGACGAGAAATTAGCCAATCACGCAAGCGCCAGTGGGTTTCAATTTTTCCAATGTCAGTTTTTTCCATCCACTCGGCGATCTTTATTTTTGCTTCTTGATTAGACAGGCCATCAAACTGAGCGCTATTTATCTGAGTACCATCTCCCTCGTAAGCCTCGGTTAGTTCTTTTGGATTTTGGATTTTGTCATTTGGATTTTGAATTACAATCCTCATCGGCAAATTATACTCTTTGGCAAATAAAAAGTCTCTCTGGTCATGTGTGGGCACAGCCATAATTGCACCCGTCCCATATTCCATTAAGACATAATCTGCCACCCAGATGGGAACCTCTTCATTATTCACCGGATTTATGGCATAACTACCAGTAAAAACACCTTCTTTTTTTATATCGCTAGAAGAACGCATAACCTTACTTTCTTTAGTAACTTTATTAATAAATTTTAAAACCTCTTTTTCTTGAGGTCTACCTTTGATAATTTCTAATGCTTTAGAATGTTCGGGAGCTAAGACAATATAAGTGGCACCAAAAATTGTGTCAACCCGCGTGGTAAAAACCGGAATTATTTTGTCACTCTCCTTGAGCCGGAAATATATCACTACTCCCTGGCTCTTTCCTATCCAGTTACTCTGCATGGCCAAAACGCGCTCTGGCCAATGTTGGAGCTGTTTTAAATCCTCTAAAAGTCGCTCTTTGTATTCAGTAATCTTTAAAAACCACTGCTCTAAATCCTTTTGCTCTACTTTTGTATCGCATCTCCAGCAACCACCATTGATAACCTCTTCATTGGCAAGGGTGGTTTCGCAGGAGGAACACCAGTTTACATCTGCTGCTTTTTTGTAGGCCAGGCCCTGCTCAAACATCTTTAAAAATATCCACTGATTCCATTTATAATAATCGCTTTCACAGGTGGAAATTTCCCTATCCCAGTCGTAAGAAAAGCCCATTCTCTTCAGTTCCCCCCGCATCCAGTCAATGCATTTATGTGTCCAGATATCCGGTTTGGTTTTATTTTTGATAGCGGCATTTTCCGCAGGTTGACCAAAGGCATCGAATCCCATAGGATGCAGCACATTAAACCCAAGCATCATTTTAAAACGCGCAGCTACATCGCCAATGGTATAATTTCTCACGTGGCCCATATGGATTTTTCCCGACGGATAAGGAAACATCTCCAAGAGATAATATTTCTTCTTTTTAAGATCGGGCTTAACATTAAAAATCTTTTCTTTTTGCCAAATCTCCTGCCACTTTTCTTCAATCTCTTTAAAAGGATACATCGCTTTAATCCTTACGTAATTTGCGCACTATTTTTAGATTCATTAAATCATCCTCTTGGCTGTTTTTAGGCGTTTCTAAGATAAAAGGAATATCTCTTAACTTCGGATGATTAATAATATTCTTCATCCCTTCTACGCCGATACTTCCTTTACCTATATGGTCATGCCGGTCATGGTGCGAAGCTAATTTTCCTTTGGCATCATTTAGATGAATGAGTTTAATAAGTTTTATTCCCACCAGCTTATCTATCTCATCTAACGTGCCTTGAAGCCCTTCTTTTGTGGATATATCATATCCAGCTAAATAGGCATGCGCAGTATCAAAACAAAGCCCCAGGCGCTCCTTATGTTTTATGCCCTGGAGAATCTGTTTCTGGTGGATGAATTTATAACCCAGCCATGAGCCGGAACCAGAGGTGTTTTCCAGAAGTATGTCTACCTTAGCAGCTTTTGTCTTATCTAAAATTCTGTTCAGCGCCTCAATCAGTCTTTTTATCCCCGCTTCTTCTGAGGTTTCCTTGTGGCTGCCCATATGCGTAACAATATAATCTGCTTTTAAGGTAGATGCTTCTAATATATCCTCAATATAGGCCTCAATAGATGCCTCATAAAGCCGCGGATTGGGAGAGGCAAGATTAATTAAATAAGGTATATGTATAAAGAGCGGCCCGATCTTAAATTTCTCTCGCCGGCGATTAAACTCCTTTATATCTTCGGGGTTTAAAAAATCCTCGCGCCATCTTTGGGGACTGCGCGAAAATATCTGCATCGTATTGCAGCCCAGCCCATGCGCCACATCAAGGGCTTCATAAATCTTATCCACCCCAGAAACATGCACTCCTAAAAGCATAATACTCTAAACTATATTTATCCTTTTTTTCTCCCCACTAATTCATCAATAGAAACTTCTAGCGCGCCGGCAATTTTAGCGACAGTAGTTATGGTGGGTTCTTTGGCAACGCCTGCCTCAATTTTCACAAGCGTAGCGGTTGAAATATCAGCTAATCTGGCTAATTTTTCCTGTGACAAGCCTTTCTTGGTCCTTAACTTTCTTATATTTTCTGCCAACATTTTTTCTCCTTGACAATATGATATATTCGTATTAGTATGTATGTATAAGGATATCTATCTTCCTTACTAATTATTATACATCACATATTTTTAAAATCCATAAAATTTTTGTTAGAAAATTGGCCTTTATACGTCTATTATTGGTAGATAAATATAAAAGAGAGGAAAGATAAAATGGCTAGGATTTATTCAAAAAGAATAAAACAAAATGTGTGTAATTTAAGAAGTAAGGGCTGGTCGCTGGGAGAAATTAGCCTAAAAATGCGTATTCCCAAAAATACTATTTCGGGCTGGGTTAGAGATATCCGTCTAACTGAAGCCCAAAGAAACCGTATAAAGAAGAAAATAATTTCTTCCGGAGCTATAGGTAGACCACTAGCTGCAGAGCTATTACGCGAAAAAATGGAAAAATGGAAAGAAGGAATAAGAGCCAAAGTAAAACATTTTAAAAAATTACCTATGCAACATCCAGAAATCGAAAAAGTTATCTGTGGATTATTATATCTCTGCGAAGGGGCAAAATACCCATCAACAAGATATTTAAAATTAGCGAATTCCGACCCTAATGTTATTTGTTTTTTTATCAATACTCTCAGGAAACATTTTCATATCAATGAACGTAAACTTCGTATTAGTGTAGGATATCGATATGACCAAAATCTAAAAAAATTAATAGATTTCTGGTCAAATTTAACTAAAATTCCAAAAACTCAATTCTTGAATTCTAAACCCGATATTCGCACTAGAAAAAGTGAGACGTTAAGAAAAGATTACAGAGGGATTTGTAAAATAATTTATTATGATACTTCTTTACAGTTCGAACTCCAATCAATTGGTGAGATAATAATAAAAAATGGAGCTGGAGGGATTTGAACCCTCGGCCCTTTGCATGCCATGCAAATGCTCTCCCTCTGAGCTACAGCCCCAAAATTTTCTTAGACAAAAATAATAAGCCTTTATTACGAGTTACTAGTTACGAATTTACGGGTTACGAAATTCATTGACCTTTGCTATTTTAGAATATAAAATAGTTTGCGTCAACTTAAATTCTTGCCGAGGTGGCGGAATGGCTGACGCGCGGGTCTCAAAAACCCGTGACCGTAAGGTCGTGTGGGTTCAACTCCCACCCTCGGCATTTTTATTTAATGGATAAATATAAAACATACGCTTGGACACCTAAACTAGCTTATGCCGTTGGGCTTATAACAACTGACGGGAACTTGTCCTCAGATAAAAGACACATAAGCCTTACTTCCTCAGATAAGCAACTTCTTTCGACTTTCCGCGAGTGCCTAAATTTAACAAATAAAATTACCAAAAACATCAATGGCAGCTTCGCAAAAAGACAAAGCTACAGGATACAATTTGGCAATGTTTTGTTTTATAGGTGGCTCATCACAATTGGTCTAATGCCACGCAAGACTTCTCGGCTTGCCCAAATCGAAATACCGGATAATTTCTTGAGAGATTTTCTAAGGGGACATTTGGATGGCGATGGTTCAATTGTAGTTTATGAAGATAGGTACAATACCTTTAAAGATCCCAAATATGTTTACAATAGATTATATGTTAATTTTTTGTCTGCAAGTCAAAAACACATTGATTGGATTGCCAAAAAAGTAAAAGAAATTCTTGATATTAAAGGCAACGTGAGTTTTGATAATAGAAAAGGCCGTGGAAAAAGAACTAAAACTATCTGGAAGTTACGTTTCGCAAAGAAAAAATCGCTAAGACTTCTTTCTTGGATATATTACAAGCCAGATTTACCATCCTTAAAGCGTAAACAGGAAACTTATAATAATTTCCTGAAATTTAATAATTGATTAATTAGGCTTAAGGGTTCAACTCCCTCCCTCGGCATAATTATAAGGAAGGGCGGACTCGTTTGTTGGGGGTTTGCCTTTTTTATCTCTAGCTTATTTAGGTACAGAATCTTTTAGGTAGGGTTTTATAGCCAGATACACCTTTTGTGCAATCAGCTTGTAACCTTCAGCATTAGGATGGATGAAATCACTTTTCAGGTGAGAATTGGTAACTATTCCGCTTAATATACTGGGAATAAATATTACTCCTTCTTCTTTGGTAATCTTTTGAAAGGCAACACGGTATTCTTTAAGAAATGGGCCTGCGCTAACATCTGCAATAGCTACCATTGCACCTTTTGCCTGAATTTTCTCTACCATTTCCTTAATATTATTCAGAGTCAGTTCTCCAGGAATCTTTCTTAAAAAATCATTCCCGCCAAATTCAATAATCACTAAAAGCGGTTCCCTATCTAATACGTCAGAATCAAGGCGCTTGAGGCCCTCAGAACTTACGTCGCCATCTATGCCCGCATTAATCACAGGGATATCAATCAATTTAGCTAGCGCTGATGGAAAATCTTCGCCTGGAGCTGCTCCATAACCCCAGGTAATACTATCACCGAAACAGATAATGTTTGTGCCCTTTGAATCAATATTCTTAATTTCGCGTTTTGCGCATCCCTCGAGCACAAGAGCACAAGAGCACAAGAGCACAAGAAAAAAAACTTGTGACTTTGTGACTTTGTGACTTTGTGACAAATTATATTTTTTCATATCTCAATCTGAGTTGTCCACACGCCGCTTCTATATCCTGTCCGCGCGGCTTTCTTAATGTGGCATTTATTCCTTCTTTTAGAAGATAATCCTTAAAAAGCAATATCTCTAATTTATTCGGCGGTTCAATATTAAGTTCTTTTATAGGATTACAAGGTATAAGATTGACTTTACAGTTTAAGCCTCGTAATATTTTACTTAATTTTTGTGCATTTTGCAAATCCGAATTTAAGTTTTTAATTAAAACATACTCAAAGGTAATCTGGCGGTTTGTCTTTTTAATATAGTCCTTACAAGCCTTGATTAATTCTGTTACAGGATATTTTTTATTTACGGGCATAATTTGCGACCTAGTTTCATCATCAGGGGCATGTAATGATATGGATAACTCTACTTGTAAGCCCTCCGCTGATAATCTTTTAATTCCTGGAATTATACCACAGGTAGAAACAGTAATTCTTCTAGCTCCGATATTGAGACCTTCAGGAGAATTTATTATGCGGATTGCCTTAAGCACATTATCATAATTATCCAGAGGCTCACCTATACCCATAAATACAAGATGAGTGAGCTTTTTGTTTTTAGATTTATTTTTCGAATATAGGACTTCTTCGATCATTTCGTCACTTGTTAAATTTCTTTTAAATCCCAATATACCGCTTGCGCAAAACCTACAAGCAAATTTACAGCCCACTTGCGTTGAAATACAACCTGTGACTCTTTTTTCTGCGGGAATACTTACTGCCTCGATAAAATTACCGTCATTTAACTCAAAAAGAAATTTTTCTGTCCCATCGCGGGAATAAAGATGTTCGGTAATCTTTGTGCTAAAAATAGGAAAATTTTCTCTTAGCTTATCTCTTAAGTTAGAAGGGATATCGCTCATTGATGCAAAATCCGAAATTCCCTTTTTGTATAACCAAGCAAAAATCTGCCTGGCATGAAACCTCTCTTGTTTGCAATCAATCAAAACTTTCTCCAATTCTTTAAAACTAAGATCAAAAATACTTTTCATTATTTACTTAATCTTTCCTGTAAAAATTTGCGAAACTCCGCAGGAAACTCGATTTTTGCTTTCCCTGCAGAGCACTTATCTATTGCCTCAATTATTGCAGGAATCTTTTTATAAGGAATACTGACTAACAATTTATCTTTTTGAACATTACACATTTTTCTGGCAGTATAATCGTAAAATGAAATATTTACCTCTTCTGTTAATAATGGATAAATTATACTCATCCTGCAAGTAGGCCCACCAATTTTAATCTTAGGCATAACTCCATCTAAAAATGTAACTAAAGTAAGTAGTTGGCAGGCTGCTTCGGCGTTCACTGCAAAAATAACTAATTGTGGTTTAAATTCTGCCTTTTCTAAAGGAGCTAATACAAAATATGAATTTGAATTATCCGGCGGCTCTTCCATTTGTGTAAGCAAAGTATCTAAGGCTTGATAGGAACAAAAAAGTTTTTCTCCTTCTACTACAAACTTTTTTATCATATCAAGGATCTTGGCGTCCTTAATTCTGTTAAACCCCAAATGCCAGCTCGCACCAAAGCAGGCATTATTTGTTTTATCTATCTGCAAAACTTCTCCTTTGCCGGCATCCAAAATAGCGCGACAGATACGCACTTTTTTCTCTGTGTCTTTTAACAGTGGTTCTTTAAGACAACTTACGGATACCGGACTATAGTCTAAACTCAAAAGCTCTTTTAAAACTAAAGCATAATCCTGCCATTCTTTTTTGTCCATCATCACGCCTCTATTTTATTTCTTTGTTAAATTAAGCACTATATAAACTCTAAACTCTAAATCCTAAACAAACTCAAAACTCTAAACTCAAAATCCAAAATTGAATGTTTTGGATTTGGGATTTTGGGTTTGTTTAGAGTTTAGGGTTTCGGATTTAGGGTTTATAATATTATACCACAAAAATAAAAAGGGACACTTTTAGCTTTGGCACTAAGAACGTCCCCCGATTGGATGAAAGAACGTCCCTGAATTAAAAGGTGTATTTCAGTTCAAAGAAAACCTGGTCGTTTTTGTCAAACTGGCCGTTGAGATTCTGTTCTTTACCCTCAAAGATGTGTAGACCGGCAGTCGCCAACCATTGGTCGCTAATCTCGTAACTTACTTTAGGGCTTATACGCCAATCATTATCATCGCCATAGAGAACCAAAACCTGCGGCTTAAGTCTCTCGTGCAGAAAATCCGTGGCTAACATCAGGGTTAAAATTGTTTCGCATTCATCCAATGGGCCGCGGGTTGCGCCATTAAGCAAGGTATACAAAGATTTATCATAATCTTCTTTTTCCTTAGCCCACATCTGAATAAATTGGAAACTAAACTGCCAGTTGGTAAATAAGCTTTTGTCAAAGCCTAACACATAGTTGCATTGGTCTACATCTACTGTGCTAGCACCTGTTTGCTTAATCACTCCATCCGTACCGATATTCATCGCACCGCCAGTAATATAAGCGAATTCACCTCTTAGGGTCCAGCCTTTAGCAAGGCCGGGCATGACTATTCCTTCGGTAATGCTTTTAGAAAAGGTCCCACCAAAAACTTGTATTCTTTCTGCGGTTCGGGTAACGAAAATTTTTGGATAACCAGAGGTATCCGCATAAGCTGAGGAAGCAAAATCATAGGTATTGAGATAATTCAAGGTATATTCCAAACCATGGCCTTCAATAATATGACGCCAGCGTAAACCGACCTTAGTATGTTCAAAATCGTGTGCGGGTTTTTGTTCGATGGTCGTAGTTGTAACCATGGGGTTTGACGATGGTTGTGCTGCAAGCCGAACGGCCCTTAAAGTAAATGGAGCTCCTGCAGGCGGATAATAGTTTGGTTCATAATCGGGAATTAACAAAAGTTGTAACTGGCCATTCATTAAGAGTTTTCCCTCGGCGTTGAGCATCCAGAGGGGAATGCGAGAGTCAATATAATCTTTTGTAATCTCGCGATAATCAAGTGGATTAATAATATCCAGAATTCGCACGCCATCGGCAGTTCCCCAAACTACTTGTTGTTTGCCTAATCTTAAGTCCAGCCGGTCGGTTAAAATATCCAAGTAGCATTCTCTTAGCCACTGTAGCTTCTCCGGATATTTTAATTTTTTATTGGTCTTAGACTCCCATTTAGGGTCATCTTTATATCTATCTTCCAAATTATAGGTAGCATCGTAGAACCACTTTAAAGTGGTAAAAAATTGAATATTGTCATTAAACTTGTATTCTGCTTGCAGTTGTGCGATATTTGCCTCTTTCATAAACTCATCAAAACCATGAGCTATACGTAGCGCAGTTTCATTCTTTAAGTAACCAGCAAATTCCAAGTTTTTAAGCGGCAGGCCTTTTTTTAAGAGCCCGTATATCGGCCCACGGTCAATTTCCAACGCCGCATATGAAACAGAAATAGGAACCATTAAACAAAGAAACAATAATAAAAGAAAATGTGGTTTAAATTTCATCTCCCCCTCCCCCCTAATCTGTGTAATCTGTTTTTTAATCTGTGCAATCATCTCTTTACCACCTCTGCCTCATTAGGGTTTTTTCGCTAAAGATATCCTCTGCTAAACCCTGGTCAAATTTTATCTCATCAAATAGAATCGCCGTCTTATGTCCGGTGCGCAAATCATTACCCTCTACACGGTTCTGCGCAGGATACGGTCTTCCATTAACATTCATAATAATCCAGCCTCTAAAAAGCGTGCGATAGAGTTTGCCATTCGGGTCATAAATCTCATCAAACATATTGCCGCCAAAGTTACGAGAAACATAAGTAATTCTCTTAGAGTAATAGCAGGGTTTTCTTTTAGGAGTGCATTCTATCACATAACAGGGTTCACCCTTATGGAAGACCTTACCATCGAATATAGAAGTATAGCCTTTAAAGTCCTCCTCTCCAATTAATTTATAGGTCTCATCTTTGAATCGACGGGTGGTAATCTCTTCTACAGTGAAATCTCCACCCAAAAAGCTATCATCTGCCTGGCCAGCTGAAACCTTGCGGATCTTTTTTAAAGATGGAAGCCAAAGCCAGACATCCTGGTCTCGATTCGGATTCATATAATTCCAGGTAAGCGTAGCCAAACCTTTAACAGAGGTGGGCTGAGTGAACATAACCAAATCCTTATACGAAACATCATCGGAGGCTCTACCTAAGATAATTCTCTGACGTAAAAACCGACGGTTTCTTCTTGAGCCATCCTTTTCAATAAAAACTACATCACCGATAGATTCATAATCTTTGGCAAAGAGGGAATATTTGTTATGATACTTAATCTGCATGAGCTCATCTGCAGTCATACCCTCCTTGGGTTTATAGACCTGAAAATATTGCAGGTCAGCAGCAAAGGCAGAACCCAAGAACACAAGAACTAAAGAACTCAAGAACAAAAGAAGCATAATCTTCGTCTTCATTCTTCCTCCTCCTTTTTCTCTTAACCTTTCCCACCTACGCGGTGTGGGATAGGTTTATTTTGTTAAAAACTTTGGCTTAACCGTCATAATCATCGACGGTAAAACCATCAGTGTTCCGATAGCATTAAAAAAGATAAAGAACCCTAAAAGCGCACCTAAGCGCGCCTGCATCAATATGGGAGAAAACATCCAGGCAGTAATACCTATAGCAAGGCTTAGGCCGGTAAAAAACACTGCCTTGCCTGATGTAGACATTGCCTCAACCAATGCCTCCTTTAATGAACCACCTCCTTGTTTTAAAGTTTCTTTTATGCGTGAGACAATATATATCCCAAAATCATCACCAAAACCAATACCTAATGCCACCACAGGAATCATTTCAGCGGTAAGGCCGACTTTTAAAAATCCTAAAATTCCAAAAACTAAAAGCGTCCTAAAAACCAAAGGGATAATCAAAATCCAGCCTGAAACTAAAGAGCCGTAAGCAAAGACCAGGCACAAAAATACGAGGCCCGCGGTATAAAGCGAATTTATCGGCAACATCTGGCTAACAATTTGATTAACTGCTGCCAGCATCCCGATATTTCCGCCGGCATAAGAAAAATCTATATCTTTGGTTACGTGGTTTACCTTGAGCCAATCTTCGGTCTTCTGAATTACTTCATTCATCGTACTTGCCTTATGGTCTCTTAAATCTACCTTGATATTAGCATACTGATAATTGGGGTTAACCACCGGATCAAAATCTCCGGGAAATCCGGTTAAAGAATATAAAAATACATACTCGGCAATGGTCTTTTCATAATCGGGAATTCTAAATTCCTTTCTATCACCCGCAAACATCACCATATTCATTCCTTTTATATATTCAACCAAGGAAAGAGTGCGGCCCACGCCTTTTACTTCTCTTTCTAAATAACGCTGCAGGCCATCCATTTCTTTTAAGGCCTCAACATTTAAAAGCGCATCCTCATGCCTACCTTCTACAAAAATATAGTAAGGGTCTGAAGTAGCAAATTTTTCACTGATAAATTTTTCTGCCTGGTTGTAGGGGCTATTACTGTAAAGTAAAGATGTGCCGGGCAACTTATCCCCCACTACTAATTGACTGGTGCCAAATAAAGCAATAAAGGTTAAGATAAAAAATGTCAAAATCACTATCCAGCGTGTTTTTCTTTCTACCGCAAGTCCGGCAAAGTAACCTAAAATTTTGTTGGTAAGTGTGGCCTTTTCCTCTTTGATTATCTCCAGGCGCTTAGGTGGTTTCATAAAAGAAAGTAGTGCAGGAACTAAGATATTGGTGGTAAAGAAAATACTGAATATCCCAAAACCAATGGCGATAGCTAAACTACGCACCATGCCTAAAGGAACCGCAAATAAGGTAAATGGGCCAATTCCGTCGGTAAGTAAGCCGGTAAATGCAGGAACAAATAAGGAGCGGGTAATTTTAATGGCCGCGACTTTAGAATTACGTTTATGTTTACTCATATATTCATAATAGCGCTTGATAAATTGCACAGAGTGGCTTACGCCCAAAGCAAAAACCAAAAATGGAGCAAGGATTGTAGAAGGCGTGAGCTTAAAACCAAAAAAACTAGTTAAACCCAATCCCCAGAGCGTGGACATAGCGGCTGAAATTAAAGGTAATATTACACCACGTTTAGATTTAAAGGCATTGTATAAAACATAAGACATTGCCAATATGGTAATGATAAAAAGACTGCTCATACGCGGTAAATAATAATCTAACCAACCTTGCAGCAGGGGTTGGCCGGATATATAAATAATGTGATTAGCGTCCTCGTATTTTTTCTTTATCTCTTGTAATACCTTAAAAATCTGACGGCTAGAAACATGGGATTCAAAATCTGCTTGAATTAAAGTAGCGCGAAAATCCCTGGAAACGATTGGGCCATAAACAATAGGATTTCTGACAATGCGTTCTTTTAGAATATCTATCTGCTCTTGTGTCTTCGGTGGGTCATGCATCAGCCACTGCGTAGTAAATCCTTCCTCATTTGCCTCTACGTGTTTGATTTTTCTTGCAGACAAGGATACAACTCTACCCGCATTTATTCCTTCGGTTAAATACAATTGATTAGTAATCTGCCAGACCTTATCTAAGGTAACCGGATTAAGAATGGTTTCATTACTCCTAACCGGCTTTACCTCAATGACAATAGAGACCTGATTCAAGCCACCGAAAATCTTAGTAAGCTGGTTCTGGATTTTAAGATAAGGATGCTTTAGGGGATAAAAATCTCCCAGGTTGGTTTGAAAAGAAAGATTTCTTAACTGATAAACAAAAAATAAGCTGATGATAAGGCATAATCCTAGAAAACCGTATCTATATCTAATTAAACCGTGACTGAACCAATTAATGAACTTTTTCATTTTATAAAACTAAAAAGCCTTTTGAACGCAGATTCTCGCAGATGTAACGCAGATGGTCGCAGATTAAATTTTATCTGCGAAAATCTGCGTTAGATTTGCGTATATCTGCGTTAAAAAATATTTTTAAAGTTTGCTTTATAAACTTGCCTGTCTTAATCTTTCTTTGTCAATCTTTCCTGCCCGGTTTTTGGGAAGAGAAGCGACAAACTCAAAATAATGGGGAATCTTAAAGTGGGCAAGATGCTGGCGGCAGAAATAGCGTAAGTCTTCTTCGGTAAGCTTGCCTCCTTCTTTTAGGATTACAAAAGCCTTGGGCACTTCGCCCCTTAATTTATCCGGTACGCCCAACACCGCTACTTCTGCAATTTCAGGATGTTTATGTAAGGCGGCTTCCACTTCTGGTTCAAAGACAATTTCTCCCGCCACCTTAATCATCTCTCTTTTTCTACCCACGATATAAAGATCACCATCAGCATCAAATCTTCCTAAGTCTCCAGTATGAAACCAGCCATTACGTATAGTCTGAGAAGTCAAGACCGGGTCTTTGTAATAGCCATCGGTCACCACCCAACCCCGCACAACTATCTCACCAATTTGGTCTCCTGGCACTTCTTGATTATTATCATCAAACATCTTTACCTCAATCCAGGGCGCAGGTCTGCCTACACTCTCAATTTTGGTTGAACCCATAGGGAGCACAACTGTAGGAGCATTTGTTTCAGTCAAACCCCAACCATTAAGAAGGTGCGCGCCTGGGCAATACTGATGAAACCTGCGCAGCGCCTCAGGAGAACTGGATGCGCCAAAACTCACGATCCAACGCAGGCTCGAGAAATCATAAACCTCAAATTCCTTTAATTGTAAAATTGCATAGTACATCGAAGGCACAATCCAGAAACAAGTGATTTTATATTTCTGAATATTCTTTAAGAATTCTAAAGGCACAAAGTGCTCCATAAAAACTAAAGTCAAACCAAAGGAGATATTATTTTGTATAGAGACTAATCCACCTAAATGCGAGAAGGGGACCACGCTCAAGACAATATCCTTTTCAGTTAAGTCCACAAAGAATTCCATTGCCTTTGGCGGTGCGCCTAATTGAAGATAGTTTACCAAGACACCTTTGGGCCTTCCCGTGGTACCCGAAGTATAAAAGATAATTGCATAGTCTTTATCTTGAATCTCAATTCCGGGATGCTTATTCTTACCTTTTACCAAAAGTTCTTCAAATGACAAAAATCTTTCTATTTTTTCTTGACAAAGAATAATCTCCTTCAGATTAGGGCATTTTTCTTTTATATTGGTCAATGAAACTGTGGGTTTGGATTTGGTAATTAAAACCGAGGCTTCAGAATGAGAGATACAAGAGATGAGCTCATCTTCGGTTAACATAAAATCCAAAGGCACAGCGGTTGTCCCGCAGCACCAGGCAGCTAAATAACTAAAAATATACTCTGGCCAATTAGGAAGGTATATAGCGACTTTATCGGCCTTTTTTATGCCTAAATTTATTAAACTGTTTGCTAGACTAAAAGAAATATCTTTTAACTGCTGAAAGGTTATGGCCTGCTCTTTGAAAATAAAGGCGGGTTTATCTGAATACTTTTTAGCCTGCGTCTCTAAAAGGGAAGCGACTTTCATAGCAAAAATGGGGAATATAGTAAAATTTTACTATTTAAATTTTTTTATATTATGGCAACTAAATTTAACCCTGTCAAGGATTTTTTACGAGGAATAAAAGCCTTAGTAAATATTGGAGTTAGGGAACAAGGATAACCTTGAGGCAGTCTTTGGCTTCAGAAACCAAATGAAAGCCCAGACTTGCCTCTTTAAGGTTTAAGCGGTGGGTAATTAATTTTTCTACAGGGATGGTCTTTCTTCGCAGTAATTCTATTGCCTCTTTAATATCTCGGGGGCTCCCGCCGTAAGAATGTATAATCTTAATACTTAGGCGCCAGAAATCATTTACCGGAATAGGCAAGTTAATTCCTGGCTCAGTAGGCGCAAAACATAAAATTGTGCCTGCGCGGTCAACGCATTTTAAGGCCTGTTGAAAAGCAGATAAGTTAGATGTACAAACAATAACCTGGTCAACTGACCGCTCAACCAGATCTTCTTTGGCATCAATTACACAAGAAGCTCCTAATTCTTTAGCTATTTTCAGGCGAAATTCGTTTATATCTGTAATAATAATCCGCTTAGTCCCTTTAGCGCGCGCAACTAAAAGATGTAATAAACCAGAAATGCCCACGCCCAAGATAAGTACAGTTTGCTCAGGTTGGAGATTTACCATCCTCTGGCCGCGCAACACGCAGGCTAAGGGCTCAATAAACGTGCCTTCCTCAAAGGATACTTCTTCGGGTAATATAAATACCCCGCGTTCTACATTTATCGCCGGAACGCGGATATATTCGGAGAAACCTCCGGGATAATAATTGGTGGTGTGCAGGGTTTCGCAGACGGTGTGATTGCCGCTTAGACAATAATGACAAGTATTACAGGGCACATGGTGCGAGACAAAAATTCTATTGCCGACTTTGTATTTTTTAACATTGGCCCCTGCTTCGACGACCTCGCCGGTGATTTCATGCCCTAAAACCAAAGGCGCTTTCTTGAGCCGATACCATTCCATCACATCACTGCCGCAGATTCCCGAGGCCTTTACCTTTACCAACAATTCATCTGGCCCAATCTGAGGCTTTGGTATTTCTTCTATGCGCACATCCCGGTTGTTATAATACATAGCGACATGCATATTCATTTTGCTTTTACCTCATTAAATATTTCGCAAGCCTTCTTTATATTTGCTTTCTCATGGATTATCGCCCTTAATGCAGCCGCCATAGCTACAGGATGCGCATTTTGCCAGACATTCCTTCCCAAATTTATGCCAATAGCTCCCTTTTGCATGCCATCACAAACAAATTCAAATACCTCTTTCTCTGTCTCGCATTTTGGGCCGCCAGCAATCACTACCGGAACAGGACAACCATTAACTACTTTTTCAAAATCTTTTTCGCACCAATAAGTTTTTACAATACGCGCGCCTAACTCTGCAGCAATGCGACAGGCCAAAGCTAAATACCGCGCATCGCGCTTCTCCATCTCACGACCTACCGCAGTCACTGCCATAACTGGGATACCATAATTTTCACAAACATTGACTAATTTTGCCAAATTCAAAAGAGTCTGGTGCTCGTAATCGCTACCCACAAAAACTGAAATTCCCACAGCAGAGGCATTCAGCCGAATTATTTCTTCAATTGAAGTAGTAATTGTCTCATTAGCCAGATCCTTTCCCGCCATACTTGTCCCGCCTGAGACTCTTAAGATAATGGGTTTGGTATTGGCTGGATCAACTGCTGCGCGTAAAACTCCTCTAGTCACAAAAAGTCCGTCACAATAAGGTAAAAGTGGCTTAATAGTTTCACCCGGTTTTTCTAAACAACTAGTCGGCCCCTGAAAATATCCGTGGTCAATAGGCAAAAAGAAACAGCGGCCATCTGACTGAATTAACTGACTTAAACGATTTTTCATTCCCCAATCCATTTTAATCCTCCTTAAACAGTTAAACAGGGGACACTCTTAGCTTTTCCGCCGAAGGCGGATCCGCCTATGGCGGAGGCTCAAAGAGCGTCCCTACTTTTTGATTAGTTCAACGGTATCAAAATAAACTACGCCTTTACTTTGAGGCATAGGTTCAAACTGAAAGCTTTCAATAGGGAAATCCAGATTGGCATTTTTATCCGCGTTATCCGGCTGCCAATCAGTGCGAGCAAAGAATTCAGTAAATGGACAAACTATCTGCTTGTAGCCTTTAAAATTATCCTCTAACATAAAGCGCCATATCTCATTGCCGCTATCTTTTATATCAAAGGCAATCTGCGCCTTAGAATCATTTCCATACATATAAAAAGAAAAGGCATTATATCTTTGCCAATCTATATCTTGGGGTTTAATTAGCCAAGCGGCATTTTTTGCATCTAAATTAAAACCGCGCGCCACCCACATATATCCGCCGGGTGAGGCATCAAAAACTACCTTTAGAGATTGATTACCTGATTGTTTTATATCTTGCGCGGCAGTTACCTCAATTGATGAACCTCCTCCTGCGCCAAAGTCAACCGTACCATCCGAACCACCTGAAATAGCCTTTTCAAAATCATCGAGTAAAAGACCTTTCTCCTGCGCAAAACAGGAGGCAAAAACACAAAATACAAAGCATAAGACATACGTTGTAATTTTCATCCTCCCCTCCCTCTTCATATAATTGACTTTGTTCCTTATTTTAATGCCAAAGGGCAAATTATGCAATAGTAAATTAGGTGAGCTCTTCTATGGGCAGGAGAAAGGCCTTCAGTCCTTCCTGGCCTAATCTTTTTCTTAATTCTCTTACGCAGGATAATATCTGTCTGGCTTGTTTTTCCTCGCAGGCAACATATAATATGTTATTCCTTCCCGGCCAGATATCATTGCCTAAATGCGTGCCGGAAGTGGTGCCACAACCATAAACAGCGGTAATCTTAGTGTAATTCTTCAAGCCGCAGTTTTCTAAAACTTCCATTACCTCAGCATCAATGGCCTCATTGTAGACAATCATTACCATCTTCATCATCGCAAATACCTCCGCTTATTTTGCTTTTCTATGGAATACCGCATACAGCGTCGGCACAAAGAGCATAGTAATCAGCGTAGACACGGTTAATCCGCCGAACATCGTGATACCCAAAGGCCGCCAGGTCTCTGAGCCCACGCCGGTTGAGATGGCTAAAGGCAACAGCCCGGCCAGGGTGGTGATAGTAGTCATTAATACCGGCCTTAACCTGTCCTTGCCGGCATTGGTCACTGCTTCATACATAGATAATCCTCTGGCGCGCAGGATAATGATATAGCTGATTAAGACAATGGCGTTATTCACCACAATTCCCATCAGCATAATTGCGCCTAAAAAACTGACGATATTTAAAGTGGTGCGGGTAAAGATAAAACCTAAAATAACCCCGATAAAAGTAAAGGGCATCGCAAACATAATGATAAAAGGGTCCGCTAATGACTCAAACTGGCCAGCCATAATCATATATACCAGGGCAATGCCTAAGAGCAATAAGAGCGTGAGGTCGCGGAATGCCTTTTTCTGCTCTTCTGCTTCTCCGCCAAAATTTACTAACACATCCGCAGGCAAAACCATCTTTTGCAGTTCTTTCTTGAGATCTTCAACCACCTTTCCTGAAGAGCGTTTATAGGTATTGCACTCAACCCTTACTACTCGCTCGCGGTTCTGCCGCTCAATGGCCAAAGGCCCGAAGGCCTCATAAATGCGGGCGATATTGGAAATCTTCACCTGGGTTTGCGTAAGCGGGGAGACAATAGACAAATTTTCAATATCCTCTATTTTTTGCCGCGAGGCCTCTGCTAACCTGACATAGATATCATAGGTCTCTCCCTTTTCGCGGTACTTGGTCGCGGTTGAACCCTGAATATAGGTCTTCAGGCTATTGGCAATAATATTCATATTCAGGCCAAGACTGGCAGCTTTTTCGCGGTTGATTTCTATCTTTAATTCGGGACGCTGTAATTCCCGAGAAATAGAGACATCTACCACACCGGGAATTTTTTCCATAACCTCTTTTATGTTTTGGGCAATTTTATCAGTTTCTGTAAAATCATGACCAATTATTTCTACTTGCACTGCTTTGCCTCCCATACCGGTAATCAGGCGGCCAATAGGATTTCCAGTGGAGATATCTATTTTCAATACGCCGGGGATTTGTTTTATCTTGCCGCGCAGGAGTTGCGCTATTTCCCAAACCGAGCGCTTCCTCTGGGTCTTGACCACCAGTTTTGCTCCGGCAGTAATGATATTCGTGCCTGAAACCTGACCCATTCCCCTACCCTGACCAGGGACTTCGCCGGTGCGGCTATAATAAAACTTTGCTTCCGGGACATCTGCTTTAATCATTCCCTCTATCCTTTTGGCAACCTTATCGCTCTCTTCGAGACGAGTCCCTAACGGTAACTGAATGGTCAAACGCACATCTCCGGTATCTTCCTCAGGAGCAAACTCATTCTCCACCAAAGGCATCAACAATAGCGTGGCAAAAAATACGGCCGTAAATCCGCCCAGTACTAATTTTTTATGGTGCAGGCACCACCCCAGGCAATGCGAATAGAACTCCTCCCAAGATTTAAACATGTTTTCAGAAAAAGTATAGAACCGGGCAAACCACTTTGACCTTTTTTCCGGAGTATAAGTCGTCTTCATCCACTGAGAGCAGAGCATCGGGCTAAAGGTGGCTGCGGTAAATAATGAACCTAACAAGGTAACGGTCACAATGACAGCGAGCTCGCCAAAGAAGATGCCGATAACGCCGGGGATAAAAAGCATCGGCAGGAATACCACAACGGTAGTGAAGGTGGAGGCAGAAATGGCTAAGAACATCTCCTGGGTTCCAAAAATTGCCGCTTCCGTCGGCCGGTTGCCTCTTTCTAATTTACGGTAGACATTGTCCACCACCACAATGGCGTTATCCACTACCATACCTGCGGCAATGGCCAAAGAAGAAAGACTGATCACATTGATGGTGCGGCCAGTTAAGAAAATATAGATAAAAGCAATCAAGAGCGAAAAAGGAATAGTCAGGGCGATAATCAAACTGGGTAAAAATTGCCTTAAGAAAAACCAAACCACCAGTATTACCAAGACAATTCCTAAGTATACTGTAGATTTAAGAGAATTAAGGGAATCCATAATATCCTGTGAGGTATCAAAGATGGCAAACATTTTCACATCAGAAGGTAATAAATTCTGCAATTCTTTGAGTTTTTTCTTAACTCTGCTGGCTACCTCTACGGTATTGGTATCAGTCTGTTTCTGAATCATCAACATTAACCCGCGGTTCCCATTGATGCGTACATTCAAGGTTATCTCTTTAAAACTATCCTCAATCCTGGCCACATCCTTTAGATACACAAATTTTCCGTCCCGCTTACCCAGAATAACGGTATTTATTTCTTCGGGAGAAGCAAATTCTCCGGGCAGGCGAATAAGATAATCTGTTAATCCGCTTTTTAATTTTCCTAACGGTTGGGCAATATTTTCCTGGCTTAAGATATTCTGGATATCCAGTATGGAAAACCCGTATCCTTCCAAGCGCTGCCTATCCAGCCAGATATTAATCTGACGCTCCAGTCCTCCGAAAAGCTGCACTGTTCCTACGCCCGGCAACTGTCGCAGAGCATCGCCTACCCTTCTATCAATCAAATCATAAAGCTCTGTATACGAACGTTCGGCAGTAACACCCAAAAAGAGAATGGGAATGCTGGCGGTATTAAATTTAAAAATAAAGGGGTTATCCATTTCATCAGGAATATCCGGCAGCACACGTTTGGCCAATTCAATACGGTCGCGCACATCATTTGAGGCAGCATCAAGGTTAGTTCCCCAGACAAATTTTAACGAAATTAAGGAAGTGCCTTCGGAAGATTGCGAGGTTATTTTCTCAAGGCCCGGGGTAGTCGCTAACTGGTTCTCTAAGGGCTCGGTGACTTTAATTTCTACATCTTCTGGGCTGGCGCCCGGATAGGCGGAAATCACCGTAATCACCGGCGGCTCAATCTTAGGCATACTATCAATACCAATACGGGTGAGGCTATACATGGCAATAATAATAATGGAGGAAAATATCATTAAGTTGGTAACGGGTTTTCTTACCCCGAATTCAGGTAGTTTCATTGAGTATCTCCTTCGCAGTTAGCGAACACTTGCCCATCCGATAGGGCAAGGTGCTATTAGGGTTGGGTGTTATCCGTGTTGCCATTACCTATTTCTACCGCAACTGGCGCATTATCATAGAGCCGCTGCTGCCCGACAATGACCACTAAATCCCCTTCTTTTATCCCTTCCAGCACTTCGTAGTAAGGCCCCGAATGTATGCCTAAGGTTATTTTTCTCATCACTGCTTTATTATTTTCAATTAAATAAACATAAGTGTCTGGTTCCTTACCCAGAATTGCTTCCTTAAGGATTACCACAGCAGAGGGATGCTTTTCAATAATTAAAGAAGCGCTGGCAAACATCCCGGATTTTAGGCGATGGTCCTGATTATTAATCTTTGTCTCTATCGGCGCAGCGCGATTTTCTAAATTTACTACCGGGCTAATTTTAGTCACTTCGCCCTTAAATACCTCCTCGGGATAAGCATCTACCTGAATGTTGGCTGACTGACCTAAATAGATTTTTGGCAGGTATTTCTCCGGAATATCCAGACTGATTTTTACTGTATCCATATTTATTACCAATGCCACTGGTGTAGAGACTAAGACATTTGCGCCGATATCCACATAAAACTTTCCCAGCACTCCCGTCAGAGGATTTTCTACCGGCGCCTTTTCAAATTTTAAACCCACCTCATCGCGGTCAATATAGGCAATGGCCTCGCCTTTATTTACCTGTTCGCCGTCAACTTTTACCTTTTCAATAATCTTTCCGCTTACCTTAGGATAGACAACCACCTCATCCTGGGCCTTGATATTACCCACATATTCTAAAACCTCATTCAGTTCTCTGAGCTCAACCCTGGTAACTTTAACCGGAATCGTCTCCCGAACTTCCTTTTTTTCTACTTTCGGCTGACAGCCCGAGATTAACAAAATAGAAAGTATCCCAATGAACGCGGTTTTTGACTTCATTATAAACCTCCTGTTGCTTTATCGAATTTTGCCTTGGCTAAGACATAATCGTAAATAGCCTCTTTCTGGTTAAACCGGGAAACGGCGTAACCCAGCGAAACATCGTTTAAATCTAAGGAGCTTACTATACCGGCCTTGTATTTCTCTTCGGTCACGGAAAGCGTATCTTTGTATAAATTAACCTGGGCCTGCATAGTTTTTATTTCCGCCAGCGCATTTTTTAAATCTAAATAAGCGCTCCTTAACTCCAAGGCAATATCTTTGGTAGTTTTTTCTTTAGTAAGCTGTGTCTCTTTTAAATCTACGATTGCCTGTTCTACTTTGGCTTTGGTGGCCCAGCCGTCAAATATTGGCCAAGAAAAGGTCAGGCCAATAACATTATAATCATTCCAACCTCTGGTGGTAGTTGCGCTGGTATGTGAACGGCTGTAATAATCCCAAGAGGCATAGATACTGGGGCGATTATCGGCTTTGGCAATTTCAATTGCCCTTTTATCTACCTTTTCTTGGGCCTCATATTGTCTTATTTCTGGCCTGGTTTTCATGGCCTTTAAAAACGCCTCATCATAGGCAAGCTCTTTTGGTTCATAGTTAAATTCTCCCGCCGGCTTTATCTTCACTGCCTCATCAAGATATAATAAATTTCTTAAAAGAGCTAAACTTGATTCCATCTGATTTATTGACGACTCATAAGCCTCTTCTACTGCGGCTTGAGACTCTTTGATTTTTAAGACATCCGACTCTGATGCCTGGCCAAATTCAAAACGTGCCTGTATCGCTTTCAGATGCTCCTGCGTATTCTCTAATATGCCTTTATTTAAGTTAGCGAGTTCATTAGCCAAAAGTAGGGTATGAAATGCCTTTTTTACATTTAAGACTACTTCTAATTTTGTCTTATCTAACAGGCTTTTAGTCACCTCAAAATTATCCTCTTTCTGCTTTATGGTGTTGATAATCTCGCCGCCTTTATAGAGGTATTGCTTTAAGGTAGTCTGGGTAGTGCTCTGGCTTAAGTCTTTAGCATAAAGCCCGCGGTTATCTGTCCAACTACCGGTAAAATTTAAAGTCGGAAAAAGACTCGCTTCTGCCTCCGCAATCTTGGCCTTGGCTTTTTTGACCTCTTCAGCCTTCAGTAAAACATCCCGGTTATCCCGCAGGGCAATAGATACAGCCTCATCTAAGGTCAAGGAAATCTCTTCTGCCCTAAGAACAAAAGGGAAGATGAAAATAAATAATATTAAAAATAATATCGTTATTTTCATTTTCGTTGTGCCCGGTTAGTCCGTTATGTCCGGTTTGACCGTTAATATTTCCTTTATCTGCATAAGAATGCGCAGATATTCCCGACGGTCTGCCTCAGAAATTTTACCAAATATCTTAATGACCATCTGGCATTTTTTCCGGTTAATTTTTCTTACCAAATCCGTGCCTTTTAAGGTAAGCCTTACCTTTATTATGCGCCTGTCTTGGGGCTCATCAGCCCTGACCAGATAACCATCCCTGACTAATCTATCCACGATACCGGTCATCGCCGCAGTAGTCACATTCATAAAATGCGCCAGAGCCGTCATCTTGGATTCGCCTTCACGGTGCAAAAATTCCAAAAGCAAAAACTGGGGCAGGATAATCTTACCTTTATATAACGCACTTACCAGGCGCCGGCCAAACTCCTTCATAATCACCGGCATAACCTCATTCATCTTATCGGCAAATTCGGATAAAGAAAGTTTAGACATATTTAACCTCATTAATAGTTAATGATATTAAATATTAACTATATTAAGTATAATTTAAGAAATGGGAATTGTCAAGAAAAATCGATATGGGGAGGGAGTTATGGACTGGAATTGCGAATAATAACTATGAGCAAGGTGGCGATAGTTAGAATAATCAGAAAGCCGCCCATAAGACGGGTGTTGCGGATTTCTTTGGACATAGAGATAGGCTCTATCCGCCAATTGATTTTAGCATAGAATCTTCTCTGTAGCTCGATAGCTAACTGGGGATTAAAAGCCAAGAAAAAGCCAATGACTATACCAAAAATAGAAAATAATATAAAAATTGTCAGGAACAAGAAAATTGCCTTCGGCAATAACCCTGGTCCCCTGGCGGGGAGGGTTCCCACTGCGATTTTCAGTGGTTGGAAAACTATCTTATACATTTTGAAATTCCATACCATAAATTACTCATGCGTTTTCTTTTTTTGATTTTATCTTCTTATAACTACATAATAAAATCGCCAACAAAGTTGGAATGGGTAAAATAATGACTAAATCAAATTCGTTCTTTATCTTTAAGGTGTAAATACTTATAGTGAGAAATACACTAAACCAAAGAAGCTTTTTTAAAATATGTAACTTGAATCCATCGCAAAAGCAAAAACCCATAAATAAAGTATACAAACTAAGAGTTAAAAGTTGCAATAATAAAGTATTTACCATGGCGTTCTCGCTTTTTTCTTTAAGGTTTTTAATTTATCTCTATATATTTGCTTCTTTTCTCTTAACAACCTCGATATATCTTTCTGCCTTCTTGTGATTCTTTCTCTTGGCATTACTTAAACTGCTCCTTTACTTTGGGGAGGGTTAAATATAAGAATATCGGTAATATGAGGAAGAATATAACGGGTATAATTATTCCTAAACTCCAAGACCCCAGACTAACAAAAAGCGAGATTGCGGGATTATTCTTTATATAGTGCTTAGCCTCAAGAACCCTGCCTATATGTACGGATTCCGCCAATAATAAAGTAAATATCGGAATTACTATAAGATTTATTTTTCTGCCCCAGGACTTAAGTTTTATAATACCTATACCTCCACCTCCAAATAGAAATAATGGGGAAATGGCAGTAAAAAATAACCCTGGTATAACTCCAAGAAGCCCCATCGTTTCTTCTCCCTCATGGGTCGCCTTTATCGCAATCCAAAATAAACTAAATAGACACATTGCAAAGACAATCGTCCCTAATAATCCAATTATTATCTCAGCCCAACCGACCACTGTCACCCCTACCAACCTTTTCTTCTCCATCCTTCCTCCTCTTAAACTGCTCCTTTACTTTGGGGAGGGCGTCTTTTCACAATCCTCCGCATTTTTAACTTCTAATGGTAATTCTAAAGAAGACTCGGGGTATTCATAAATATACTCCCCGCTTTCAAAATGATTAGAATCTACTTCCTCCTGACCGAATAACTCTCCCCGAAATTTTGCTTCTAATTTATATTGAAGAGCTAATAGAAGATGGTTTTCCTTGGAAGCAAATACATTTATAATTAATTCGGGTAGCTTATAAACATACGCCTGATTATTTTCTGAAAAATATCTCTTTAAATCATCTTCTGAAACTTTTATGTTTAATTGATAACAAGACACACCTTTAAAATTTGTTTCTGTAATATTTAAAACGTTATAACTTAACCCAGTAAATAATATAGAGAATGTTGAAGGAAAGATTGGGTCAAGTTTATCTGCTCCTGCTAAGCCATGATCCATCGTGTCGTTTAAAGAAGGATTAAAGTTTTCTTTGACTTTATAATCAAAAAAACCACCTACCCGAATCAATTCTATCGCCTTCCAAAATGTAGGAATATATTCAGTAAAGTGAGAGTATTTACAATTGTATTTAGCCCATTTATATTCATGACCCGCTATATTAAAACCCACTAACTTATCATTAGAAAGATAATACTCTCGTGATATAGGAAAAGATTCTTCCTTTCCAGATGTAAGAAAAGTATTTTTTAAATTATTTCTGACATGCAAAGTCTTTTGCTCAAAATCTGCATCAATAAAGCTATCACATAAAAAAGACATTTTCCCTTCTTTTCCTTCTTCTGTAAACGAAATATCGCGGGAAGCTTTTATGGAAAACCTTTTTGTATTGCTTTGATTATGTAATATTTTTTCAAAAATTTCTTTTTTGTCTAAACCTTCTGCGTATATCTTAACCGCAAACCCCATTATTAGAAAAATAAGGAAAAAAAATAATTTTTTAATCTCGTTCTTGTGTCGCATCTTTCCTCCCTTTTCTCTTAATTATACCACTTCCATTGTAAAATGATAAGTAATTTAGCGGGTGGCTTGGGTGTTTTCGAAGCCGCGTGATGCGGCGAGAAAATACCCAAGACAGGACCCGCTAAAAATACAGAACTTATCCTTAGAGTGTCTTGATAAGATTGGCGAGGAATTTGGATTCGGTCTGAACCATCTGCAAATCGTGTTCCAAGATATAGGCCAAAGACAAGGGTTGCCGTTTTCTTGAAGAATTTATTGTCTGTCTTAAACCTTTGGATAGCTTCTTTAATACCGACATCCGCGCACGTAATCGCCGCTTAGCAATACGGGGTTTTATGTAGTTTAAGAAATAAAGGCTTAAATCCAAACTAAACTGCGGCCGCTTAAAATTGAGGAAACTCTGGGTAAGCAAGTATTGGAATGTGGCTTCGCCTTTAGGGGTCAATGCATAAACCAAACGCTGCGGACGCCTGCCGGTCTTAGCTATGCGCTTGGCAACCAGCCCCTTGCTCTCTAATACCCTTAAGGGATAATATATGGATTTTAAGTCAACGCCGGAAAATAAAGAAAGGATTTCTTTTATTTTTCTTTTTATCTCATAGCCGTGCTTAGGGCTTTCACGCAATAACCCCAATAATAGAAGTTCGTGCTCAATCATTCTACCCTACCCATATCTCTATACTTTTTATATCTTAATTTTAAGAGCTCATCTTTATCTAAGGCCTTTAGGCTTTTTAGATTTTTATTTATTGACTCTTTTATATTTTCGGCGGTCTCCTGCGGGTCACGGTGAGCACCACCTAATGGCTCTAGGACCACTTCATCAATAATACCTGTCTTAAGTAAATCCTGAGCGGTTAATTTTAATGCCTCTGCTGCCTCAGGCGCTTTTGCACCGTCCTTCCATAATATGGCAGCACAACCCTCCGGTGAAATTACTGAATAATAAGCGTTTTCTAGCACGCAAACTCTATCTGCCACTCCAATTCCTAATGCACCACCCGAGCCACCTTCACCAATAACTATAGCAATTATAGGTACGGTTATTTGGCTCATCTCTCTTAAATTTAAGGCAATTGCCTGAGACTGGCCGCGCTCTTCAGCCCCTATTCCTGGATAAGCACCTGGTGTATCAATAAAAACTATAATAGGAAGATCAAAATTTTCCGCCAATTGCATTACTCTAAGTGCCTTGCGATAACCTTCAGGATGTGCGCAACCAAAATTCCGCTTCAGATTCTCTTTAGTATCCCTTCCTTTCTGATGACCAATAATCACGATCTTTTGATTATTAAATTTAGCAAAGCCGCAAACCATGGCCTTATCGTCAGCAAAAGCCCTGTCTCCGTGTATTTCTATGAAATCAGACATTAATATATTTATATAATCCAGGGTATAGGGTCTTTGGGGATGCCGGGCAAGCTGCACTCTTTGCCAAGCAGTTAAATTGCTGTAAGTGTTTTTTTTTAGATGCTCAAGTTTATCTTCCAGACGTCTAAGCTCAGAAGAAAGGTCAATCCTTTTATCTGAAATAAAACTCTTCAGTTCCTGGATTTTTTTCTCAAGTTCTATAATGGGTTTTTCAAAATCAAGTCCAGCCATATTAAATGAGCAGATAACTTACGGAATCCGCCAAAGGCGGAGACGTAAGTTATAGCTGCCTCGTTAAGTAATCTCCAGCGTCTGCGAATTTAACCCCGCCCTTTTGGATAGTTTACGCTGTGTTTAATAAACCAAAAGGGCGGGGTAAGTTCGGACAGATAAGTTATGTCGGTTACATTTTTAATATAATACTCCATAACTTATGTCCTCACTTAATCAGTGATGGTTACTTCTGTGCCTTCGGGAATAATAGTGTATAATTCCTCAATATCAGGATTGCTTAAGCGCACACAGCCCTGGGTAACCTGTTTACCCAGGCTTTGCGGCTCATTAGTACCGTGCAATCCGTAGCCAGGTAGGTCAAATCCTAACCAGCGGCTACCCAAGATATTTTCGGGGCTTCCTGCTGGAACAACTGTACCTGCCTTAAACCAGGTGGGATTTATGAGTTTGTTGGTAATTTTAAAATTACCTGTGGGAGTGGAGTTATTTTTACCGGTGGAGACAATGTAGGTTTTCATAATCTCTTCATCAGTTTTTAAAATCAGCGTATTCTGAGATTTGTCTACAATTATACTAAAAGGTGCTGTCCAGACCTTAATTTTTCTACCTGGCAAAATCTTATCATCAGTCAAATTATTACTCTTTTTAATTAAATCAGCGGTAGTTTTAAATTTATTGGCAATCTTAGTTAAGGTATCCCCTGGTTTTATTTCATAAAGTATGCTTTTGGGAGTTATGGCAGGAGAAAATAATAATCTCAAATTTAGCTCTTCGGTCTTCTTTTGCCAGTTCATAACCTCGCTAGAATTAGAAAAATCAGCAATCAATTTTTGATATACCGCCCGGGCCTCTAAAAAATTATTTTTTATCTCTAGTGTTTTGGCCTCGGCTAACAAACTAGATAAGGATGTGGCACTGCCTTTACTTTTCTTTAAATTCAAAGCTATTAAAATAACCAATAAAACCAATATTATGACAATTGCAATCAAAAGTTTCCTATTCACCAAATCCCTCCTTCACTTCGCTAAAATAGCAATGGTTACACCCAACAGAAAACCTACAATAACCTCCACTGGTGTATGACCCATAAATTCACGCAGCCTACCTTCATTAATTCTGCCCTGCCAGTAAATATCCTCAGTAATTTTGTTCAATATGCGGGCTTGTTTACCGGTGGCGCGGCGAACCCCTTGCGCATCAAACATCACCACAATGGCAAAGGAAGCAGCTAAAGCAAAGTACACACTGTTAAATCCATATTCCAATCCTATAGCAGTAGCCAAACAAGAGGCGCCTGCAGCATGGGCTGATGGCATACCACCAGTTCCTACTAACCAACGAAAATCAAATTTTTTCTCCCGGATAACTCCCAGCGCAACTTTAAGCGCCTGAGCAACTACCCAGGCAGAAAGGGTAGTCATAAATATTTTGTTTTTATAGAATTGGATAAATAATTCTTCCATGATTATTTTGTAGTAACCGGAATTACTTTTATTTTTATTTTAGTAGAGTATGTGGATTTGCCGTCTTTGACCAAAAATCCACGATTCCCTTCTACGCTTTCTAAAGTATAAGCTGTTTTCTTTATCTGGAGCCTTACCTTACGCATTTGTCCCTTTAATTCTTTAATCGCTTTCTTAAGTTCTGTAATGGAGCTTAGCTTTACCTTAAGGCTTTCGCTTTCCTGGCGCAAGGCAGCATTCTCCGCTTTCAACAGAGTAGATTGAGAATCCAATTGCTCATTTTCTTTTTGTAATTCTTGAAAATCCTTAAAGACTCTGGTTAACCTCTTTTTGCTTGCCTGCAAATACTCTTTAAGCACATAATTCTGCTGGCTAACTCTCTGTTGCAATTCTATTTGTTTCTCTAATGTTTCTAAGAGGTTTTGTTTCTCCATTTCTAGGGCTTGTCTTTGTTGCCTTAGCTGATTTAGAGAATTCAGTAAATCGTTTTTCTCCTTTAAAAGGGAAGCATGCTTAAAAATGCTGAATAAAACTATAATCGCCAAAAGTATAATTAAGATATTCTTAAGCAGTGCTTTCTTCATAAGTTAATATTATATGATTAGTCACATAAAAAGCAAGCCCCATTAGAAATACATTTATAGATTACCATAAAATTTCTAACGGGGCAAGAATTTTTCTTGTTAGATTTCCTCACCCATTACGTCTATTATAAGTGAGGCCATAAGTTATGGAGCCAGCTCATTAATTAGCTAAGCGACATAACTTATTTGGCCGAACTTATCCCGCACCTTTTATATATTCATGTTTTTAATATAAATACTTGAATGGTAAAAAGGTGCGGGGTTAAATTCGCAGACGTCCGCCACAATTCATGGCGGACTACAACTTACGTCGTTTTCCCGCCAATCATGTATTTATGTGGCGGGATCCCGCCTTGATTCTATTTAGATAGGCGGGTCACTCCGTAAGTTGTCTGCTCATTAAAAGGAGGTGGTTGGTATGTTAGCTAAGGTTTTTAGTTTTGGTCTTTTAGGCTTAGAGGCGTATCCAATTGAGATAGAGGTAGATGTCTCAAGTGGCTTGCCTGCAGTAACCCTCGTAGGCTTGGCAGATGCTGCCATAAGAGAAAGTAAAGAGCGGGTTAAGTCTGCCATCAAAAATTCAGGCTTGCAGTGGCCGGCAGAAAGAATTACCGTAAACCTGGCACCTTCTGACACAAAAAAGGAAGGCGCTTGTTTTGATTTAGCTATTGCCTTAGGAATTCTGGCTGCCACAGAACAGCTAAACGCTGAAAAACTAAAAGATTATTACATTTTAGGTGAACTATCATTAGACGGCTCACTAAGGCCAGTGCGCGGAATCCTGCCTATTAGCCTGGCTATAGCTAAATTCTGCAAAAATATTATTCTGCCCTTACAAAATGCCAAAGAAGCCGCGATAGTCACAGATATTTTTGTCTGGCCGATGAAGACACTAAGACAGACAGTAGAATTTCTCCATAATCAACAAACAGTTAAACCTTTTAAGTTAGATCTGGAGAGCTTATTTGCGCAACATACACATTATCAGATAGATTTTTCTGAAGTTAAGGGCCAATATTTAGCTAAAAGGGCAATAGAGGTGGCAGTGAGCGGCGTTCACAACGTCCTGATGATTGGCCCACCGGGAAGCGGCAAAACTATGTTAGCCAAAAGAATCCCCACTGTTATGCCAGATTTAACTTTAGAAGAATCATTAGAAGTAACTAAAATCCATTCGGCAGTAGGGACCTTACCAATTAAGGAAGGCATAATTGGCAGACGGCCTTTTCGCAATCCGCATCATACTATATCAGATGTGGCTTTGGTGGGCGGAGGCTCTATTCCTGTACCAGGAGAAATAAGCTTAGCGCATCAAGGCGTTTTATTTTTAGATGAATTGCCAGAATTTCATCGGGATTGCCTTGAGGCGCTCAGGCAACCCTTAGAGGATGGCTGCATCCGTGTCTGCCGGATAACCAAGTCCTTTTTGTTTCCTGCTTCCTTTATGTTAGTCTGCGCCATGAACCCCTGCCCCTGCGGATTTCTAACAGACCCTCGCAAGGCATGCAGATGCAATACAACTAAAATCGCTAATTACTTGAGCAAAATCTCCGGGCCGCTTTTGGATAGGATTGATATCCATATTGAGATTCCCGCAGTTAAATACAAAGAGTTAACCGACACCCATGATGCTGAACCGTCAGTAGTGATTAAGGCGCGGGTAGAAAAAGCAGCCGCTATTCAGAGAGAGCGCTTTAAAGAGGAAGGAATTTTTTATAATGCCCAGATGAATACAAAATTAATCAAGAAATACTGCATCTTAAATGAGGAAGCAAAAGAACTGCTTAAGCTGGCAATGACTGAGTTAGGTTTATCGGCAAGGGCTTATGACAAGATTTTAAAGGTCAGCCGCACGATTGCAGATTTGGCAGGAAGCGAAACTATTCAAGCAGAGCACATCTCTGAGGCAGTGCAGTATAGGAGTTTGGATAGACTATGTCTATGATTTGATGAGTGCTAAGGTTTCGCTGCGGGTCTTTTCGTTTTCCTTAAATATGCCCCTGACTGCTGAAGTAACAGTCAGGACTCCGGGTTTTTTTACGCCTCTAAAAGACATGCACAGGTGCTCTGCCTCAATCACCACCATTACGCCTAAAGGCCTTAGTTTTGACATAATAATGTCAGCAATCTGAGTGGTTAGCCTTTCCTGGACCTGAGGCCGTTTGGCTAAGATATCTACTACGCGTGCTAATTTGCTTAATCCGGTAACACGGCCATTCTTGGGAATATAGGCAACATGGGCTTTGCCTATAAACGGGAGGAGATGGTGTTCACAAACTGACTGGAGGGGAATACCTTTTAAGAGAATAATCTCATCGTGCTTCTGGCCTAAGATAACCTCTAGTTCCTTTTTGGGATCTTGTTTAATTCCAGAAAAAATCTCTTCATACATCTCCGCTACCCGACGAGGGGTATCCTGAAGATCTTTTCTTTTCAGATCTTCTCCAATTGCTTCTAATATGTCTTTAATTGCTCTTTCAATTTTTTTCTTATCCATATCTACTCCTATTTACCAATACAAAATTCACTGAATATCTTATCCAATAAATCCTCTGAGAATTTCTTACCCAGTAGTTCATCTATATAACCTAAGGCATCCTTAATATCCTGGGCAATAAACTCAAAAGATAATCTATTATCTAATGAATCAAGCGCATCTGCAACCAATTTTTCTGTTTTCTTTAGTGCCTGAATGTGTCTTAAATTAGTCACTAACACTGACTCTGAGCTACTCAACTTACCATTATATACAAGATTTGAAATGGCATCTTCAAGTAAATTTAAATTCTTAAGTTTTTTTGCGGAAATATCAATTATCCGGCCGAATATCTTTATAATCTTCTCTCTTTCTACCTTTTGTCTTAAATCTATTTTGTTTATCACTGCCAGCACAGTTTTTTGCTTTAATTTTTTAATAAGAATTTGGTCGCCTTTACTTATTCTCTGACTTGCATCGAATAAAAGAATCACTAGGTCCGCAGTATCAATGTATTTTTTTGTGCGCTGTATTGCTTTTTTCTCGATTAAATCTCGCGGCTCTAATATCCCGGCAGTATCTACAATCCTGATAGGAATACCTTTTATGTCAATAATCTCTTCGATCGTATCCCGCGTTGTGCCGGGAATGGGCGTGACAATAGAACGTTCTTGTTTTAAGAGGGCATTTAAAAGAGAGGATTTTCCTACATTTGGCCTGCCGCAGATAACTACGTTTAATCCTTCGCGAAGGACTCTACCAAAATGAAAAGTATTAATGATTCCTGTCAAATCATTATTTGCCTCTTTTAACCCCCGACGGATGGAAGTTAATTCCACCGGATTGATTTCCTCTTCAGGAAAATCAATATTTGCTTCTAAGACAACAAGGGCTTCTAAAAGTTTATTGCGGATTTTGTTTATTTCCCTAGATAGAGTTCCCTTTAACTGTTCAATTCCTACCTTTAAAGCAGAATCAGTTTTTGCTTTAATAATATCTAAAACTGCTTCTGCCTGAGCTAAATCAATCCTTCCATTTAAAAACGCGCGTTTAGTAAATTCTCCCGGTTCGGCTAACCTGCAGCCGTTTTCTAAAACTAAATCTAATACCCGACGTAATGCCACAATGCCACCATGGCAATTTATCTCAACAATATTCTCTTTAGTATAAGATTTGGGCGCACGCATTACGGTTAAGATAACTTCGTCAATAATCTCGGTTTGCCTGTCCCTCGACTTCGCTCGGGATGGTTCGCGGGATGGTGAGCTTGTCGAACCATTTGCCCGTTTGCCGGTTTGCCCGTTTTTTTCTTTTAACGGGATAACGGGATAACAGGCTAACGGGTTAACAATAAAACCGTAATGCGTCGTATAAGTCTTAAAAGTAGAAGGGGCTTTGCCGTCTTTAGATACAAAAATCTTATCCGCGATGGGTAATGCCTCTTTTCCACTTATGCGCACAATACCAATTCCGGATTCTCCAACTGGAGTGGCAATCGCAGCAATAGTATCAATAAAATTATCTTTTAACATCTCTTGCCTCACCCACCACAAACAACGACCCTGTCACCAAAATCAAATCTTTTGAGTTAGCTTTTTGCTTGGCTAAATCTATGGCTTCTTTTACATTATTTGTTAAATATATTTCTTTACCTTTAAAATAGCTGGCTAAGACCTCTGGTTCAGTTGCACGTGGACTGTTTGCCCTAGTTAAAATAACAGTGTAAGCTAAATCAGTTAATGCGCGATAAATTCCTTTAATATCCTTATCATTAGAAATACCTAATACCAGAATTAATTTTCTATATTTTCCGCCTTTGGCGGAAAAATTTTCTTTAATAGTTTCTTTAAGGGCTTTTGCGGATGCAACATTCTGCGCACCATCCAAAACCAGCAGGGGTTTTTTCGATATAACCTCGCACCTACCCGGCCATACAGTATTATAAAGCCCTCTTCTTATAGAATCAACGCTTACCTTAATATTATAATTGCCTAGCGCCTCAATTACACCTATAGCTACCGTGGCATTTATGTGCTGATGTTCTCCAAGAAGTTTGATTTTTAAATTTGGATACTTACCCAAGGCTCCTTTAACAGTAAATCCGTGCTTTGCTTTTCTAAAGGTTATATCTTTACCCACCTCATACAACCTCGCATCCACATCTTTACATTTATTTCTAATTACTTTTATCGCTTCTTTCTCTTGTGGCGCACTGATTACAATTAACGGGCTAACGGGATAACGGGCTAACGGGCTAACTTTTATAATTCCTGCTTTCTCCGTCGCAATTTCCCTTAAGGTATTACCTAATTTCTGAGTATGTTCATAACTTAAAGAGGTAATCGCGCAAACTAAGGGCTCAACTACATTTGTCGCATCTAACCTGCCGCCAAGCCCAGTTTCCAAAACCGCAAAATCAACTTTTTTTTCTTTAAAATAAACAAAGGCTAAAGCTGTATAAACTTCAAAAAAAGAAAGTGGTTCGTATTTTGAATTTTTGTTGTATTCTTCTATTACTGGCTTTAACCTCTGTACCAACTCTGCTAAAGCACTTTTAGAAATCATACCTTCAAAATCGCTTATCGCCTGTCGCTTATCGCTTATCGGCCTTAAAATTCTTATCCGTTCCCTAAAATCAGAAAGATGGGGGGAGGTGTATAATCCAACTTTATAACCAGCCTCCCTTAATATATAGGTAAGAAAGGCACAGGTTGAGCCTTTGCCTTTGGTGCCAGCAATGTGTAGACATTTTAAGCTAACTTGAGGGTCTCCAATTGTCTTTAAAAAGCCTTTGATACGTTCTAACTTCAAAGACTCCTCATAAGGCCACTGAGGGAATTTCTCGTAGTTAATAAAGGATTCTAAGTATTGAATTGCTTGTAGATAGGTCATCTCTCCGTTTGCCTGTTGAACTGGCTAACGGGTTAACAGGATAACTGGCTAACGAATCAATGTCTAAAATGCCTGATGCCGGTTGTAACCATGGCGATTTTGTATTTATCCGCCATTTTAATTATTGCCTCATCACTAATGGAGCCGCCAGGTTGGATTATGGCTTTGATTTTAAATTTGGCAGCCAGCTGTATGGCATCTTCTTTAGGAAAGAAGGCATCAGAGGCAAGCGCCGCGCCTTTGGCTAATTTAGCTGCTTTTTTGGTAGAGATATAAACCGAATCTACGCGCGACATCTGGCCTGCGCCAATGCCTACGGTTTTTGTGCCTTGCGCAAGCACAATGGCATTAGATTTGACGTGTTTGGCTACTTTCCAGGCGAAGATAAGACTTTCCATTTCTTTCTTTGTAGGCTTCTTTTTAGTCACGGCTTTTAAATTATTAGGATCTAATGTATCTAAATCCTTATCCTGCAATAAAAGACCACTACTTACGCGCTTAAAATCAGACTCTTTAACAGGATTTAAATCATTTAATTCCAGAAGACGCAGATTTTTTTTGTCTCTAAATAATTCTAATGCCTCTCTATCAAACCCCGGGGCAATGATACACTCTAAGAAACCGCTTTTAGCAATAACCTTTGCGGTTTTTAAATCCATCTTTCTATTTAAAGCCACAATACCACCAAACGCAGAAAGTGGATCGCACTTCCAAGCCAAGTAATATGCCTTATCCAAAGTTTTATCCTCAGCCACACCGCAAGGGTTATTATGTTTGACAATTACTGCGGCAGGATTACTGAACTCTTTAATCAATTCAAAAGCAGAGTTTAGATCTAAAATGTTATTAAAAGATAATTCTTTGCCTTGCAGTTGCTTTAAATTTATTAAGCCACTGGTTTTTCCTTTTTCTTTATAAAAAGCGGCTTTCTGATGGGGATTTTCTCCGTAACGTAATTCTTGTATCTTAGTAAATTCTAAAACTAAATTCTCCGCAAGCTCTGTACTCTGTACTCTGTACTCTGTACTCTGTTTGCTTAAATATTCATATATTGCCCGGTCATAAAGACTGGTGCGACCAAATACCTCAGTTGCTAAATCCCGCATCAATCTTTCAGATAAAGCTCCTTTATTTTTCTTTAATTCCTCGATAACTTGACCATAGCGATTAGGATTACAAATAACTGCCACAGACTGATGATTCTTAGCTGCTGAGCGTAGCATCGATGGACCACCAATATCAATATTTTCAATTACTTCTTCAATGGTTACTCCAGGTTTCTGGGTAGTTTTCTCAAAAGGATAAAGGTTCACTACTACCATATCAATAAGGCCAATATTATGCTCTTTTAAGGTTTCCATATGTTGGCTATTATCTCTTAGAGCTAAAAGCCCAGCATGTATCTTAGGATGCAAAGTCTTTACTCTTCCATCCAGCATCTCCGGAAATCCCGTATATTCTGATACTTCCTTTACAAGAATACCATTATCTCTCAGTAATTTTGCTGTCCCTTCTGTAGAAAGAATCTCAACTCCCAATTTATTTAGTTCCTGAGCAAACTCTAAAATTCCAGCTTTATCAGAGACGCTAATTAAAGCACGTTTTATCTTTACCATAAAAGCCCCTCCCTATACACTAAAACGAAAATGGAGCAAATCCCCATCTTTGACAATATAGTCTTTTTGAACTAAATGTAATGCTCCAGCCTGTTTTGCCTGATGCACGCTTGTCTGCTTAAGCAAATCTTCTGAACTGATTACCTCTGCGCGGATAAAGCCTCTTTGAATATCTGTATGTATTTTACCAGCTGCCTCCCAGGCAGTAGTAGAAGATTTTATAAGCCAGGCCCTTGTCTCTTTTTCATTACCAGTAAAAAAAGTAATGTAGCCGGTATCTTTTAATACCTTTACAATAAGTTTATTTAAATCCCGTAATTCATCGTTAGTTACAATGAAAATGGGCTTTAGTGTCAGTAATCCATAATGCGAAACTACCTTTTTATCCTCTTCGCTTAAAATTAGCCCAGAAAGAAATGCCTCTTTTTCTAATGCGGTTTTAAATTCAGCCAATAACTTCTTTTCAGATTCGCTTTCTACCTGATTTAGCCTTGCTGTAACAAATTCTAAATCTTTTAAGATTAAATCCAGCCTTGCATCCTCAGATGCCAAAATTACATCCGCCTCAGCAACTTTAGATTCATCTATTAATTCAACATAAGCATAGGTCTTGGTGCGGGACTTAAATGATTCCTCTATAAGATCAATTCGGCTATCTTTAATGTTATGCTTTCCTGGAGATATTTGGGGAATGGAAATTACAGCTATCTTCATTTAGATTATTCTTCTGCTTGTTTTTTGGTTGCCTGGTATTGACTGATTAGATTAGAGGCAATTTTATGCGGAACCTCTTCGTAATGCGAAAAGCGCATAGTGTAGGCGCCCCTGCCGCCGGTAAGAGAACGTAAGTCATTGGCATAGGTAAACATCTCAACCAAGGGGACTTGGGCTTTTGTAACCTGGGATTTACCTTTAATATCCATACCCATAATCCTTCCCCGACGGGAATTAAGGTCTCCAGAGATTGCGCCCAGATATTCTTCGGGGATTACCACCTCTACATCCATTATCGGCTCTAAGAGAACAGGCCCTGCCTCTTGAATCGCTTTTCTTAAGGCCATCGCTCCAGCAATTTGAAAAGCCATATCTGAAGAGTCAACTTCATGATATGAGCCATCATATATAATAACGCGTAAATCTACTATCGGATATCCGGCGACTGCGCCTTCGGACATTGCCTGTAATACTCCTTTTTCTACGGCCGGAACGTAGTTTTTGGGTATTGCCCCGCCAACAATTTCATCCACAAACTCAAAACCTTTTCCTTTTTCTAAAGGCTGCACTTCAATCCAGACATCGCCGTATTGGCCGCGGCCGCCGGATTGACGTTTATATTTTCCTTGAACCTTGGTGCTCTTTGTAATTGTTTCTTTATAGGAAACCTTGGGGGTCCCTAAATCTACTTCCACATTGAATCTTTTTTTCATACGCCCGACCATTACTGTTAGATGCAAATCTCCCAACCCTGAAATAATCAGCTCTTTGGTCTGAGGGTCCCGGTTGATTTTGAGAGTTGGGTCTTCATCAGCAAGCTTAGTTAGTGTTCCGGAAATCTTTTCTTCATCTTGGCGGGATTTGGGTTTTACGGATGCGGAAATCGCGGCTTGAGGAAAGACAATTGGCGTAAATAAAACCTGCGCCTTTTCATCTGAGAGCGAATCTGAAGTAGCGGTCTCTCTTAATTTAGCAATAGCTACAATGTCACCGCAAGAAGCAAACTCAACTGCTTTTTGTTCTTTGCCTTGCAGAATATAAATCGGCCCAATCCTTTCCCTGGCTTTTTTATTTACATTATAAAAACCGGTATTGGCTAACAATTTGCCTGAGAAAACGCGCAGCAATGTCAGTTGGCCCACATAAGGATCGGATATGCTTTTGAAGACAAAGGCAGAGAACGGGCTATCATCTTTAAATAAAATTTCTTTTTTCTCTTCGGGCCTTAGAGAATCTTGCGCCTCTATCTTAGGCCCTTCTTGCGGATTAGGCAAATACTTAACAATTGCCTCTAATATCTCCGGTATGCCTTTATCAGTTAAAACTGAACCTGCAATTACCGGAAATACTTTGCGTTTGATTACTGCCTGGCGAAGGCCAAAAGTTAACTCATCAGCAGTTAAATTTGTCCCTTCAAGATATTTCTCTAAAAGCTTGTCATCGCTCTCCGCCACTATTTCTATCAGATTGGAGTCGTCTGGCGATTCTATCGTGATAGCTTTCTTAGAAAAGATATTTTGTATATCTACTAAGACCCTCTTTAGGTCTACGTCCTCCTTATCCAGCTTATTTATAAATATAAGACAGGGTAAATTAGCTTCTTCTAATATCTGCCAAGCCCGCTCAGTTCCGACTTCAATGCCAGAAGAGGCGTCTATTACAATAATTGCGCTATCTACTGCGCGAATACCAGAGATAACCTCTCCAAAAAAATCTGCATAACCCGGCGTATCGATAATTTGAATGCGAACACCTTTGTAATCGCAATATAAGAGGCTGAAGTTTATAGAACTTTTTCTTTCTATTTCATCAAAACTATAATCACTTACAGTTGTGCCGTCGCTAACCGTGCCTCTTCGGGTAGTAGCGCCGCAAGAATAAAGGAGTGCTTCAGAGAGCGATGTCTTTCCTGACTGCGCATGGCCTAAGAGAATAAAATTCCTTTTGTTCTGGACATCCATATGTGTATACTCCTTAGCTTATTGATAAATTCAAAAAGGAAATGTTATTATATAATACTAAAAAGGAGGGGTCAAGTATAAAAAAGAATTACTCTAGGTAGGTATAGATTTTTCCTTTGTAGTTACGCAGGACGTATTTTCCTTTTGCCTGGGAAAGGATATAGTTTGGTCCCACGGGGATTTTCCCGCCGCCGCCCGGACCGTCTATAACATAAATAGGCACAGCATAACCTGAGGTGTGGCCCCGGAGTTTTTCTATAATATTAATACCTGCTGCTACAGGCGTACGGAAATGTTGTGTTCCTTTTACTGGATCACATTGATAGATATAATAGGGCCTCACTCTAATCTGTAACAGTTCATGCATGAGTTTTTTCATAATAAAAGGCCTATCGTTTATACCTTTTAAAAGCACAGTCTGGCTTCCTAAAGGCATTCCTGCATCTGATAACATATCGCAGGCAATTCTGCAACGTTTCGTGAGCTCTTTGGGATGATTAAAGTGAATACTTACCCAAATAGGCGAATATTTTTTAAGCATACTTACTAACTTATTAGTTATTCTTTGTGGCAATGTTACAGGCACGCGCGTCCCAATTCTTAAGAATTCTATATGTGAAATAGAACGAATTTTCTGTATGAGATTTTCAATCTCCTCATCTTCTAAGACAAGGGGATCTCCTCCGGAAATAAGCACATCGCGTATCTTACGGTTTGCTTTTATATATTCAACTGCTCTATCAAATTTAAAAGGAGAGTTATCTTCTTGATGCTCACCCACCAATCTTCTCCTTGTGCAGTGTCGGCAATACATCGCACAATGCTCAGTGGCTAACAACAAAACTCTATCAGGATAGCGATGCACTAAATATGGAGCAGGCGAATCCCTGTCCTCAGCTAAAGGATCAACCATCTCATGGGGTGAAATAATTGACTCAGCAGCCACAGGCACGGCTTGCCTACGCAAAGGACAAGCTGGATCTTCTGGCTCAATTAATGTGGCCCAGTAAGGTGTGACTGCCAGAGACAACCTTCCGCTCGCTTTTTTTATTCCCGCTTCTTCCTCAGGAGTCAATTTGATTATCTGGGCAAGTTCTTCTCTGGAGCAGATTCTATGTTTTAGCTGCCAATGCCAGTCCTCCCAGTCAAGAGGATTTACATCTTTAAATAAACTTATTTGCTGATAATCCTGGGGCCTCTGGATTTTGCGAACCTGTGTTTCTTGTTGTGATTTTTGGTTTTCCGTAAGAGTTGGATTACTCAATTTAACCCCTTTCTGCGCTCATAGGCGCTCATCAATATCGTCTCAATGAGCTCATGATACTGCATACCCGCAGCATAAGCCATTAATGGAAAACTTGATTCATCTGGGTTAAGACCGGGTAGAGGATTTATCTCTAATACATAAGGAACATCATCTTTACCTAAACGAATATCTGTGCGGGAAATATCAAAACAACCCACAGCCCGATGTGTCTTTAATGCCGCTTGCTTTACCTTTTCTTCTATCTCTCTATCTAACCTTGCTGGACAATGGAATTTGGGGACAAGTCCAAGCTCAATGTTTCCCTGATACTCTTTCATACGCCAAGAATAAAAATATTCACCGCTATCCTTGCAAGTAGAAAAATCTATTTCTAAAATTGGTAAAATCGCAGTCTTGCCATTTTCTAGAATTCCTACGGTCAGTTCTTTCCCTTCAATAAATTCTTCAACTAAGGCCTCCTGTTTATATACGCTTATTGTCTCTTTGATTTTTTTAAACAGGTCATCCCGCCTATATACTACATTGGATTTATTTATGCCTTTAGCTGAACCTTCACAATTAGGTTTTACTATAAGAGGAAATTTTAAATCAGGGTCCGGGTCTTCGTTACCTGTAGAAAAAACCTGAAATTGCGGGGTAGGAATATTTTCTGCCTTTAATATTTTCTTGGTGAGCGCCTTATTTAAGGCTAAAGCCAAAGAAAAGGTATTGGAACCTGTGTAAGGAATGTTTAAATAATCTAATAAGGCAGGAACTTCTGATTCGCGGAATCTTGTGCATTTACCTTCTGCGATGTTAAAGACTATATCTACGCGATTTTTTCGAAAGTAAGAAAAGAAATTTGCATATTCAATATCAATGGCCTCAACAGAATGGCCTTTTTTTCTGAGAGCCAAGATAATTGCCTCTATTGTCTCCGGTGAATCGTATTCTGAGTAATAATCAGGAGGTTTTGCGTCGTCTTTTTTCTTAAGACTATAAGTTAGGGCTATCTTCATTCTTTTAATTTTCCCGCCATCCATTTAATTAGTACCGGCGGGATCCCGCTACGCGGGAAAGCCATACCTCTTAAGGGCACTATTTAATATCCTGCCGATCATCTCTTCGTAAGTAATACCAATAGCCTTTGAGATAAACATAAATACATCTTCGCTAGACAAACAAGGTAAAGGATTTATTTCTAATACATAAGGCTTACCTTCTTTATCAACCCTAAAATCCACTCTTCCAAAATCCCGGCATTCTACTGCCTGGTATGTCCTTAAAGCGAGTTCTTGGATTTTTTTAGTTAATTCTGGACTTATGGGCGCCGGGCACAAATATTTTAACCTATCAGAACTAATGCGTGCAAAAGTATAGAATTTTTCATTAAGCTGTGTCTGGCCGTCTATTTCTACTTGCACAATAGGGAGCACCTCCGCCGGGTCATTACCAACTATTGCTACAGTAAATTCTGCGCCAGAAATAAATTCTTCTACTAATGCAGGTTGTTTATAGGTATTAATAATAAATTCAATTCTTCTTTTTAGCTCTTCTTTTGTTTTCACGCGGGAATCATCGGTTAGGCCTTTAGAGGAACCTTCGAAACGCGGCTTGACAATCATAGGAAACTTACAATGATCGGTATTTATTAATTCACCAGTGGTCTTTACCTCAAAAAATTTAGGAGTGGGTATTCTTTCATAAATTAAAATCTTTTTTGCCATAATCTTATCAAGAGTAAGACTTAAAGTTAATGCATCTGCACCAACAAAAGGTATGCCTATCATTTCCAATAAAATCGGAACCTGAGATTCTCTATTTCTTCCAATCGTTATGCCTTCGGAAATATTAAATACAATATCTACATCAAGTGAGCCTAATTGCTCTAAGAGCTGAGAGACATTGCCAATTCTTTTTACATTGAAACCGTTGGCCTCTATCGCATTAGAAATAACATCTACAGTAGAGAAATGGTCAAATTCGGCATTGGCATCCGGTGGATCACTCTCTTTAAACTGGTAATCTGTCTTTAAATTATAGGTTAGGCCTACTGTTTTCATAAATGAGCACATAATTTATGGAGCATTATTTTTGATGCTGCGACATAAATTATTTGTGCGAATAAAAAATAAGGGCTCCTTATTAACTAGAGCCCTTAAATTCTTGCCTATTTTTCCAATTTAATCTATTTAACCTCCAAAAATCTATCCAAAATATTGTATTAACATTATTTTTTTATCACAATATATTGTTTTTGTCAAGCATTTTTTAAATTTTATAAATTTTTGGGATTTTTTATTTCTCGACGAGAAAATCTCATTTTACAAATTCAATCTCGCCCCAGCTCATCAGATTATTTCTAAATATAATCACTACGCCACAAACTCCTTTTATGGAACGGCTAAAATTTAAGGCAGCGGACAAATCTTTTTTAGAATTTACGCGGTTGGCGGTAGCAGTAGCCACTGCATCTGCTAAAGATGCAATTTTTGATAAAATTATAACGCAATCTGCACAACCGAAACTTAATGAGTGCCCGATTGTACCAGAAGAGGCGCAAATCCCTATAGGCGTGTCCTTTGGTTTTATCTTTAATTTTAGTTTATTCCATAATTTAGATTTGCCTGCATAAATTCCTATTTTACGGGTCTTGGTTGTTTTCAAAAATATATCTCCTCCATTTTCAACAATGACATCCCTATAGCCCCTTTTTAATAAATCTCTGCCAAGAAATTCTGCCACTGCACCGGCAACTGAAGCCATAGGACCGACATTAGCTTTTTTTGCCTGTTTGGCCATTTCTTTTACAATCCCTGGCGCATTAACTTGTACTGCTATTGGTTTTAAGGCAGTCAAAAATCTTCTATCTTTATCAATATAGTTTTCAATATCCCAGCGATACGCGCGTATTTTTTCTAAGACAAAATCTTTATCCAATGGCTTATTGGTAAGAACCTGTAAATCCGTTTCTTTCTCTAAAATATGCGTCAGGCGCAAATCCTTTACATTCACCCAATCCCGATAAAACCTGCGTTGATATTTGTCAGTTTTCATTTATCTTTTTATTTTAGGATTTTGCTTCCGCGTGCTGAAAATTTTCGCCGCCTGCTTCGGTTTACGGCTCGCTTCCGCTCGTGCCTTACCTATCAAGATACGGCTGCTCGGCTGCAGCTCGCCGTAATTTCTCGCGCACTCAACGTAGTATGTGGGCCGAAAATTTTCTTATGCACGCTCCAGCAAAAACCCTAAAATTTATAGCATGATTAGACATCCTTTTGCGGGTGGCTTGGGTGTTTTCGAGCCGCGTGATGCGGCGAGAAAATACCCAAGACAGGACCCGCAAAAACTTAACATATTCTCGGCAAGGGTTCGCTGGTTAACATATCGACGATACGCTGCGTGCCAAGAACGGTATTTGATATTACTTTTCCTTTAGGCTCTTTTGCTACTGTTCCAATAATCTGTGCATTGTGGCCTAAAGGATGTTTTCTTAATAAATCTAAAACTTTTTTTGTCCCGCTATTTTTTACCACCAATATAGCGCAACCTTCATTAGCAATATATAAAGGGTCTATACCTAATAATTCAGATGCTGCTCTTACTTTCAAAGATATAGGCATATTTTTTTCTTCGATAATAATCCCAAAAGCCTTAAAGCTTTCAACAATTTCATTTAAAGTCGTTGCTACGCCGCCCCTCGTAGGGTCACGCATAAATTTTATGGCATCGGTTTTTTTAAGTATAGGAATGAGTAAATCATTAAGAGCTGCGCAGTCGCTTTTAATATTAAATCCCAAATCTAATTCTTTTCTTTTTGCCAGTACTGCCAAACCATGCTGGGCAATTCTTCCAGTTATAATTATCTTATCGCCCAGGCAGATATTTTTTATGGATAGCCTTTTATCTTTTATGATTCTGCCTATGCCTGAGGTATTAATAAATATCTTATCTGCTGCAGCCTGCTCCACCACCTTTATATCTCCGGTGACAAAATATACCCCGGTTTTTCTGGCAGCGATAGAAATAGAGTCTACAATTTTTTCTAATATCTTATAATCTAAACCTTCCTCTACAATAAGAGCCAAAGAAAGAAATTCAGGCACCGCTGCCTGCATTACTAAATCGTTTACCGTCCCGCAAACCGCAAGCTTTCCGATATCTCCTCCAGAAAAAAATAGCGGATTTACTACAAAAGAATCGGTTGTAAAAGCCAATCTTTCTCTATAATTTATGAAAGCGCTATCAGAGAGCTCTTTTAAAATTGGATTATTTAATTTTTTAAACAATAAATCTTTAATTAGGTTATGCATCAACCTGCCGCCGCTTCCATGGGCAAGTAATATTTTTTTATTTCCCATTTTTATTTAGATTATTACGCCTGAGCCAAGAAGGTCTTTCTCTAACTGCTCTACACTTTTAAAAACAAATCCTTCTATACCTAATTTTCTGGCGCCTTCAATAAGTTCTGGCCTGTCATCGGTATAGAAACAATTCTCAGCAGAAACTCTAAGAACCTTAAGGGCTATGCGATAAATTTCCGGATGCGGTTTTCTAAATCCCGCTTCATAGGAGGTAATGATATTGGGAAAGTTATTTAGGACAGGGAAGGTTTTTTTTATATATTCAAAATGTAAAATATTTATATTTGATAAAAGCGCTATTCTATAATGACTCTTTAAAGTGCAAGCCAGATTATATATAGCGGTATTTTTCTCGCTTAAAAAGAATATTTCATTCCAAATGGGCACAAATTCATCAAAATTTAGTTTCAGGTTGAGTATTTCTTTTACTTTTAAAAAAAATTGCTGAGGAGAAATTTTGCCTTCTTCAAAAAGACTAGTAAGCTTGGAATCAAAAAAGAGGTCATAAATTTCTTGACCGGTTTTATTTGTAAATTTAGAGATCCTCTCCGCGGCAATTCTGTGGTTAAAGTCAATTATAACATTACCCAAGTCAAATATAATGGCTTCTATTATCAGTTATCCTTATCCTTCTTTTTTCTAAACAAATCTAAGAATCTATCTTCGTATTCGTTATATACATTCCATTTATCCAGATCAGTTTTTAGTTCAGAGGCCTTGGAAATATCCGTCTTTGCCTGCTCAAGGAGTTTCTCAATCTTATCTTTTACTGAAAGAGGAAGCTTAGTGAGTTGACTAAGGCCCTTCTTAATTTTCTCTATTTCTTCTTCACCAATCGGTCCAGCTTGAGCTTGGGGACCGAGCTTCAAATAATCTAAAAGTTTATTAATTTCGCCTTCCATAATATGCGCCTGGTCTATAAGACCAGTAAAATCTATCTGCATATTTAATATCTTTGCTAATGCACCTAGCACCGCTTGTGAAGCCCTGGGGTTTTCGATCTGAATAGTATAAAGCGGAATCTCGCCCAGAAGACAAAAACCTTTAAGGCCTTTCTTTTTAGCTATACCTAAGAATAAACCATTCATACCGCTAATTTGGCCTTCGGATAAAATGTTGAAATTATATTTTTTTAAGTTATTTTTTATTTCTGCGCAGGTCGCAGCAAACCATATACCGGGCTCCTGTGTATGGTCAATAGGTTGGGGCATGGAAGCAAAACTAATAACCATTTCTACATTAAAAACTTTCGCAAGATATATAATTTTTTCAGAGTAGCTTTCTGCCTTGGCTAAATCCGGCTGGGCATTGCTGATAAATATTATAACATCGTTTTTGCCGCCTTTGTTTTTCCAATAATAGAATTTACTCTGCGGCAGTTGCGGCACACTCAATATACCTTCGTGAATCAGGCTACCGGTTAAATAGAAGAATTCTTCAGGTAGAATTTGGGCAAACTGTTCTGCCTTAAGTTTGTCCACTAAATAATTAGCTGCTTTAAATGCCACCTCACCCATACCTGGCCAGGCCACAATAAGATAAGGATTGTTTAGTTTTGGTCTTTTATAAATTTTAATTCCCTCCATTATTTAACTCCTTATTAACTAAATTGATAATTCTTTAAAAACTCCTCCAACGTCAAAGCGCCTTTATACAAATTATTTATTTTTACATACTCATCCGCAATATGAGCACAACCGCCTGAACCAAAACCGGTTGCAACTGCAGGTATGTTTTTATTTTGGAAAAAAGTAATTACAGTTGCGCCCTCTGAGCCTTTTATCACTGGCCTTAGCTTAATTTTGCGCATTGCCCCAGTAAGATAGGTTATTAAAGAATGCGTTTTATCAATATAATAAGGCTCCTGAATCCCTTCTATTTCTATTTTTGCCGCCTTGCGCGGCATCCCGCTTTTGCGGGAAAATTTTTTAATTTGTTTTAATAAAATTTTTGCAGACATGCCGGGCAAAAATCTAAAATCTAATTCGAATTCACACCAATCAGCTACAATATTAACCTTATCTCCGCCTTTTATAGTTCCTATATTAATAGTAGGGGGTTTTAAGTATTTATTCTTTGTATAAGGAAATCTATATTTTTTTATTTCCCTAATTATATCTATGGCAATATCTATGGCATTAATTCCTCTCCAAGGATAGGCACCATGTGCGCGTTTACCCTGAATCTTTACCTTAAGATGTATGAGCCCCTTTTGTGTAATAATAATGTTAAAATCATCGGAATCTAAGACTGCTGCGGCATTTGGTTTCAAAATACCTCTGTCAAGCAAAGGAATTAAGCCAAGTCCAGAGCCGGTTTCTTCATCTGCGGTTGCTGCAAAAATAAGATTATAATTTAAAACTGCCTTATCTTCAATAAGACTATTTATTGCTTCTAATGCACAGGCAAGGTTTCCCTTACAATCAGTAGCGCCTAAACCATAGATTCTGTTTTTAGAAATCGTCCCTTTAAATGGATTAAAATGCCAGTTTTTACCGGCGGGCACAGTATCTAAATGCGGACTGATGAGGAGGGATTTTCTTCTATTTTTCCCCGTCAGCGTAGCTATAAGATTTGACCGTCTCTTTTTAAATTCATAAATTTTTGTCTTCAGCCCTAAATTATTTAGATATTTTTTTACGAACCGGGCAATGCAGAATTCATCTCCCGGAGGATTTTGCGAATCTATCCGGATTAAATTTTGTGTAAGTTTTACCAGTCGTTCTCTATTTACCATATTTCTTTGCTTATTTTGTGGGTGGCCCCGCCATAGAGTTATCCACAATAGTAGGTCGGGTTTAAACCCGACCTACAGCTGTGGAAAACTTTAAAACGCGTAATTTAGGCTACAGGTAAAGGCGTCGCTGTCGAAGCCTGAGCCTTCTAAATTAACCCAGATTTTTTTGGTAATCGGTATATCCAAGCCCCAGACTAAACCAATGCTTTTGGTAGCATCCGACATTCTGCGCTTTCTCTGGTCTCCTACTACGTGGATATAATCTACTCTTGACCATCTCGTCCCCAGATAAGGCGTAATTTTTTTAAAACTATAAGAAAGTAATAAAGACCACTGCCAGTCATCCAAAATTGCTTTATTTTTCACATCCCCCAAATCTCTGCTTTTCGGATGCACGCTGATATGCTGAAATCCAAAAACCATTTTTATATTTTGTTTATCATAAAACTTTAAACGTAAGCCATACCCGCCGGCAAAGTTCGTGGGATAATCGACTTCATCGTTTCCCGCCGGGTGTTGTTTTATATTTCCGCTTCCTGCTTTTAAATCTACGGATAGCCAGTCAAAAATACCGTAGGACATCATATAGAACTGCTGCTGGCTTCTTAATTTTCCGTGGCTATCTTCTAAATACCTCTTGAAAAGACTATAAGATTCAAAACCGGCAAAAAGTTTATTTTTTTCGGGCATTTTTGTTCCATAACAGGGAGTAGCATAAGAATAATTCAAAATGCAAATATCAAATATCAAAATGACAAACCATCCCACACCTTTAAAGTTTAAAACTTTAGGCAAAATTGAAAAGGTGCGGGATTGATTTTTGATTTTTGATTTTATTTTAACGGGCATATTTCGCACCTCGGTTTATTTTTCAGACAAAATTCTTTACCCAGCCGCACTAAAAGGGCATGGTATTCGTTGAATAATTGCACATCGCCTTTAAGATTTCTCATAAACAAATTCTGTGTTTCATCGTAAGTAGCCTCTCTTTCAATAAGGCGGTGCCTTGAGAGTATCCTTTTAGTATAGGCATCAATTACAAATACTGGTTTATCTAAGGCGTATAAAAGGATAGAATCCGCTGTTTCAGGACCAATGCCTTTTACAGAAAGCAATCGTTTACGTAAAACCTGCGCATTCTCTTGAGATATTTTTTTGAGATTACCGTTATAACTTTTAAGAAAAAAATCCAAAAAACTTTTAAGCCTATCTGCTTTAATATTATAGTAACCCGCAGGCTTAATTAATTTGGCTAATTTTTTTTTAGATAAATCGTAAAGCTTTTGTGGCTTTAATACTTTATTTTGCTTAAGATTTTTTATTGCTTTCTCAACATTTAACCAGTTTGTATTCTGTGTAAGAATTGCGCCCACCATTACCTCGAAAGCGGAATCTCCTGGCCACCAATGTTGCGTCCCAAAAAAAGAAAAAAGTTTGCGGTAGATTAAATACAGCTTATATTTCAACCCTTCGACTTCGCTTGAGGGTTGTGGTGAGCGTAGTCGAACCATCAATCTTTTAAATCCAGAGGATTGTAATTATAATAGGCAAAAAGTGTATAGGCAGTGCCGGATACAGAGCCCGTGGCACGACCTTTGGGAGTCATCCATCCGTGTCCTGTATCTACAAAATCCTGCGTTGCATAAGGAAGACAACCCTCACCTTGACCGGAGGAAGAAGAACTGGAGATAATCATATTACTCAATTCTGATAAATATTCATCAGCCTTCAAAGCATAGGTGCGCGACTTGGCCGTCATTTCCTTTTTATAATAAAAATCACTTATAATCTTAAAGGCGATAACCATCTGGGCTGTCCATTCTGAAGAAATAACCCTGCCTCTTGCTAGGTGCCTCTGGGCTGCAAAATCAAATCCTTTTATTTTTACAGTCCTTCCTTCTGGGTGCGTAAAAGAAACTTCCACGCTGCAATTATTTTCTGCAAATTCTATAATTCTATCCGGATTCATTCCCAATTCTTCCAATTTCTCAGGACCTATAGCAGCAATCGACCAGGCATAGGTATCGATAGCAATGGTGGAATCTCCTTTACCGCGCTTAATCGGAACCTCAAGCCTATCATAGGTATGCTGAATTAACCAATTCAGTATCTTATCTCGTGCTTCTAGATACACTGCTTTTCCAGTAATTTTATTTAACATGCCAAAAAAAGCATAGGCATCTAGATTGTGTTCTGTAGAATACCACTCTACATCTGGGCCACCGCGGATGCCTCCCTGCGGATCTTGGTTCTGCAGATTAATAATTGTGCCGGCAATCTCTTCTGCTAATTTTAGATAGGTCCGATCCTGGGCCCTATTTGTATATTGCATTATGGCAATCCCTAGCCAGATATTTGGCCCACTGTGCACAATATATTCTGCTGGCTGGCCATCACTAGCATAGTAAACATTAAAAAATAAGCTGTCTTTTCTTTTTGCTTTTCTATTAAAAAAATCTAATATTTTTTGCGCACGCTCAAAATCAGAAAAGTATGTATACGCCTGGGCAATCAATGATTGGTCATAAATAAATGCCCAATCTGCAATATTAGTGTCTCCTTCAAAACTTGTGATTAGCCCTGTGCGGGGATTTTGATGCACCTTTAACCACTGATACATTTTATCAAAATTCGCCTTTTCTAAGATTGCTCTTTTTTTATCTAAACGCAGAAGGTCTTCAGTAATATTATTCTCCTTCTGCTGCAACAGGATTAACTCTTCTTGTAAAGAATTTTTTTCTTTGGCTAATTTTCCAACCGTAGCATTCAGTTCATTTATCCTCTCAGATTCCTTGGTCTCTCTTAATTTTTCCTTTTCTCCTAATTCTTTTCTCTCATCTTCGACTGTTTGGATGCGTAATTGTAAGGCCTGAATTTTTATCTGTAAATCTTCCCTCTCTTTACTTATCTCCTTTATCTTTTGTTTAGCAATACTTGACTCCTGCACAATTTTGACAAGTTGTTCCACAAGCGCCTTATTGCCCTTGATTAATTTTACATTTATATAGCTATTTAATCCAAAGCCTAAGGCCAGTATAAGAATTATGCTTAAGGTAACTGGAATAAATAATTTCTTAGTCCAAGCATAGCGCATAATCCTCTTATTTTCCAGCGGATTTATTTCTTCGTAACTTAAACCGATGAGGTATTTACCAGGTGCACCAGAAACATCCCTTATCCAAGCAACCTTTGTCAAAGCGCTTACTGGCTCCAGGAATACGGGCATCTCAATACCTAAAGAGAGCTTTGCCTGTCGCTCTTTTAATAATCTGGCTAACTCTGGGTTTAAATTATTTACCGAAAGACAAATCCCTCCTTTACCCACATTGTTAGTAAAACCTTCTAACCCGTCTGAGAAGAAATGCTTTCCATCCAGTGAAACCAGGCGAAACTGCACAGGAAAAACTGTATCTAAACGTATGTACTTACGGCGCTCTTGACCTAAATAATCTTTTCTTTCCATATTTATCTTGTCTTCTCCAGCACTATCCTTTGTTTGATTCTCTTGGCCAGGCCTTCATAGAAATTTTTAAAGTTAGAGTACTCGTTCTCTAAAACTATATTCTTTTTTAATTCAACTATTTGTTTAAACAAAACCTTACTATCCTTATGATTATATTCAACTGTAAATTTTAACCACGGGCTATCTTCTGTAATACTGGTAGGCATATATTTTATAACAAAATTCTTCGGGATTTCAATCTCTAAATACATCTCTTTGCTATCCAAGACATTAAAGTCAATGGCATATTTACGTTTATCCTTTGCTACTAAAGAGGTATCAAGGCTGGATAGTTGAGGCATAATCCTTAGATTTCCTGCTACAGTAGAATACTCAGGCCCTTGGAAGATATAACTTAATACCACTGCCCTATTGAGATCTTCCAAGTTCTCGATTTTGTATTTTATTAACTTTGCGCCTATAGATATATCTTGTATTCTCTCTTTTAGGGCCTCTTGAATTAACTCCGGTTGGGTGTACAAAAGCCAATAGCGCTGTGCCTGGTCATAGAAGCCATAAGTAAAATTTATTTTTTGTGCTTGAATCGACTCATCTTTATTTACTTTAATTTTTAGCTGTTGTTTTATTAGGTTGTGGTTGGCAGGATATAAAGGTGTTTCTTGTATTTCATATTTATCTTCGTTAAACACTAAAACTTTGCGCCCCTGGTCATCTGCAGGTAAGTCGCCAAAAGAACAAGTCTGGGCTGTAGGATCAAGGAAGATAAGCTTATCTTTTAAGCATACAGCAGCTATACAATGATTAAAAAGCAGAGAAGGAAAGTCAACATTTAAATTATAGTGCTCTTTAGTAGCAATCAGCACAGGCCAAGCGATAAATCCTGCCTCTTTTAACATACTAACTAAAAGTACGGCCTGGTCTTTACAATCTCCGTATTTATTTTTGAATATATCTGATGCAAAATGTGGTTCATGGCCTGCCCGGCCGTATTCTACTGCCACATAACGAATTTTTTGTGCGCAGAAATTATAAATTGCTTTAATTTTTTCTTCATCCGAAGCCTTATTCATCGTTAACTCTTTAATTTTATCCTTTATCGCTTTATCTGCCTTTATCTTATCTCTTGCTAAAGACCACCACCAATTATAAACATCCTGCCAACTATTAAAACTAGATATTAATATTGTGGGATTTATCTGGACATCTGGCGGCATATTGGATTCAGGGATGATTGCGGGTATATCTTTAAACTGCCAATAGTAAACCGAGTGGCTATTGCTTTCTTCAGTACCAGGTTTTAAACTCGCAGCAAAATCATTAAATTTCTCATTAATAACTTTTATATACAGTGTTCTTTCTTTAGGTAAGCTGATAGTGAAGTTGGCGGTAATAATTGGCTCGCGGGACTGCACAGGATAACTTAAAACAAAATCTTTTTTATTGAGCAACTGACTGCGTTTTATCTTTAATTTATACTCAATACAAGAGCCTTCTACTATCTCAGGAAAGGATATTATGAATACACGCGCATTGCTATAAAGTGGGAAATTTAAATATTTGGAAACATCCCGGATATGACGACTACCTACTTCTACAACCGAACCATCCGGTTTTATCGTCCGGGCATACTCTAATTCTACTTTTTCAAAAGTAGAGTCATAATCTATGTGGGACTCTGAAAAATCTTCTTTGCCTCTTTCATTTAAGATTTTGATAAGATAATGTAAATATGAAACCTGCGTCCTTTGAGCAGTTATTTCAATTTTTTCATCACAAAGCAAAATAAGTGCGCCTGCCTGCGGATATTGCTCTAGCGCAGGCGCATTAGCAATCATTCTATTTATTTGCGCATCTATCTCTTCTATATGTAGATACCCGGCCTGTTTCTCAATAATATTCATACGCTCTTTAGATTTTGTTTTAAAAACCTCTCCTTTGGCTTTATTATAAACCTCTAAGGCTTTGTCAAAGAGATTTAATTTCTCGCAAGTTAAACCATGATAAAATAAATATTCGTCATCAGAGATTTCATATTTATCAAAAATTTCTAAGGCATCACTAAAATTGCCTAAATGATAAAAAGAAATTGCCAGAAGCTTCTTAGCCTGGATGTAATTAGATTTTTTAAATTCCTCTTGCGCCTTGCTAAACGCTCCGTGAGAAAAATAAACCTGGCCAAGCTCAAAATGCAATCTATCTAGGTCTTGGCCTTTAGAAATTAACTTTTTATAGCGCTCTACTGCATGTTGATAATAGATTTGGTATTTCCCTACGCATTCCCTGGCAAGCGTTAAATCATCCTTTTGAATACAGCCGGTTAGTAAATTCAAAATGCAAAATGTAAATACCAAAATGACAATCCGGAATTTAAAATTGAGTTTTGAGTCCTTAACGGTATTTATAGAGTGCATTACAAGCTCCTTCGCTGGAAACCATGCAAGGGCCAATAGGGTTATCAGGGATGCAGGCCTTAGCAAATAATTGGCATTCTGGCGGCGAGATTAATCCTTTTAAGACATCGCCGCATCTACACCTTTTTTGCCTATCGCTTATCGCATATCGCTTATCGCCAATTGAGAACATCTTTTCTGCATCAAATTGAGAAAACTCCTTTTTTATCTTAAGGCCGCTTTTAGGAATTTCGCCCAAGCCTCGCCAAGAGGCATCTGATACAGCAAAAACTCTCTGCATTATATTTTTGGCTTTGCTGTTACCGTTTTTCGTTACTACGCGCACATACTGATTTGCCACAGAAGGCTTTTTCTCTATTATCTGTTGTAGAAGTAGATAGATTCCTTCTAAGATATCCAAAGGTTCAAAACCGGCAATACAGCAACCAATTTTATATTTTTTGGCAATAAATTTATATGATTCTGTTCCGATTATGGCAGAAACATGTCCTGGACATAAAAAACCATTGAGGTTTAGTTTTTTATCTCTAACCAGAAAATCCATAGCAGGAGGGATGAGTTTTAGGGAAGAAAGGAAGAAAAGATTTTTTAATTTTTCTTTTTTTGCTGCCATAATACTTAAAGCAATGGTCGGTGCAGTGGTTTCAAAACCCACAGCTAAAAAGATAATTTTTTGACTAGGATTAGCCCTGGCAACCTTTAGGCTATCTAAAGCAGAATAAGCCACGCGCACATTACCAAACTTTGGCCTTTCTTTCTCTAAAGTAGAATGGGTACCCGGCACGCCTAACATATCTCCAAAGGTCAAAACAATTGTATTTTTATTTTCGGTAAGCTTTATAGCAGTATCAATGTAATCTTGGGTGCTCACACAAACCGGACAACCTGGACCAGAAATAAGTTTTAAATTATTTGGTAAAATCTTATCCAAGCCAAATCTATAGAAACTCTGTGTATGTGTGCCACAGACTTCCATTATGTTTATTTTTTGAGATGGAATTATTCTTTTTATTCTGTCTGCAACTTCTTTAATCAGATTTTTGTTACGAAATTCATCAATATATTTCATTCTATTAGTCTTAGCGTTTCTTTTGCTCTTTCAGGATCAATTTTCTGTATAGCAAATCCTGCATGCACAATGACATAATCCCCCATTTTAGCATCGGGTAACATCTGTATGTTAACGGTGCGCGTAAGCCGGCCCGTTTCTACTTGGGCAAATTCACCTTTAACTTTCTTTATTTTCATGGGAAATGCCAGACACATAATATTTAACTCCTTCCCGCTACAATTGTTTTTTTTAATAGCGGGATCCCCCGCCAAAGGCGGGGGAAAAATTAGCAATTACTGCTTGACCTAAAGAAATACCTGAATCATTACAGGATAAATTCTTATGAATAAAAACCTTAAAACCTTCCCTATATAATAAATCTAAACTCAAGCGAAGTAAAAGATTATTTTGAAATACACCGCCAGATAAAACTACTTTATTTATTTTGGACTCTTTTCTTAAAATTAAACAAAACATTTTAATCATTTCTGCTACAGTCAAGTGGAAACGATAGGCAATTTTTTCTCTAGGCACTTTTCTTTTCAAATCTTCGATAATCTGTTTAAACACGGGTAGAGGATCTAAGATATAAATATTTTTATTCCTAATAATTCTAAATGGATAGCGGATAGCGGATAGCGGATAGCGGATAGCTAATTTTTCTAATTCTATAGCTGGTTCTGCTTCGAAACGTGCCTCGTATTTCTCTAACACTATACTTGCTGCCGCATCAAAAAGCCTGCCCATACTACTGGCTAAGGGTGAATTAATTCCCTTTAAATACATATCCTTTAAAATCTTCCATTTGTTTTTATTTATCCCTTTTAAAAACTCAATTTTTAAATTCAGAAATTTTTCTTTATATGCTAGATAAAGCCACATTGCTGCTAAACGCCAGGGTTCTGATATTGCCCGTTCCCCACCTAAAAGAGGAATTTGCCTTAAGTGCGCTTTTCTCTTAAAATTTTTATAGTCGCAAATTAGAAATTCCGCGCCCCAAAGCGTATTATCTGTGCCCAAACCTGTACCGTCAAAGGCTACGCCGATTACTTTTTGGTTTTTAAGTCCGTTCTCTGCCATACAGGAAGCAACATGGGCGTGGTGGTGTTGGATAGCGTATAGCGTATAGCGTATAGCGTATAGATTTAAGGCATACTTAGTGGATTGATATTCGGGATGCAAATCATAAGCAATAATTTTAGGGGTTTTCTTAAGGAAATATTTTACATTCTCTTGGAAACTCTGGAAATCTCCGGGATTAGTCAAGTCCTGATGCACAGGACCTAGATAAGCAAAATTCTCTTTGGCAAAACAGAGTGTATTCTTTGTCTGAGAACCCATAGCAAGAATTGGTTTTTTTATTTCAAAAGGGAGTTGTATTTTGCGATAAAAAATTTTGTCAGTTTTCCGCATTTACCTTTACCTATAAATTTAGCGTTTATTGATTTAACCGGCATAATTCCTGCCAAAGAATTAGTGAAAAACACTTCATCTGCCTGATATAAATCCTGAAGGGTAAATCTGCCTTCATAAATCCTTATCTTATATTTTCTGGCTAAATCAAATATAACTCTTCTGGTAATTCCCTTAAGGCATCCACAGGCAAGGCAAGGGGTAAATAAGGCATTATCCTTAACAAAAAATATATTGCTCCTGCTGCCTTGAGAGATATATCCGCGGCTATTTAAGATGATAGAGCCATCAAAACCCTTTTTCTTTGCTTCTGAATAACTCAATTCATATAAAAGCCGGTTTGCGCTCTTAATCCTTGCTAAAAAAGAATCCTCATTTTGCCGAAAAGAAGAAATGGTGACCTTAATTCCCTGCCTATATTTTTGGGCGGGATACGGCGTGTATTTTCTAACTACTACTGAGATATCCATTCCCTTTTTAGTCTTAGATAAAGTCAATCTCACATAGGCATCTTTAAATCTGCTCTTCTCGACTGCTTTGCCAATAATTTTCTTTAATTTTTGCAAAGGGTAAGAGATTCGCAGTCCTACTAATTTAGAAGAGGTTTTAATTCTCTCTAAGTGCTTATCAAAATAAACAATTTTATTTCGATATGAGCGCATGGTCTCAAATAAACCCCAACCAAATAAAAATCCTGGCTCAAGAATTGATATTTTTGCTTCTTTTATTGGTATAAATTTATTATTTAAGAAGATAATATCTTTTAATTTTGAATTTTTCATTTTATTGCCTCAATCATCGCTTTGGCTTTAACCAGTGTTTCCTCATACTCATTCTCTGGTATTGAATCTGTCACAATTCCTCCACCCACGCCAAAATAGAGCTGATTTTCTTTTTTTAATATTGTGCGGATTAAGATGTTAAAATCCATATTTCCGGAAAAACTTAAATACCCTAAACAGCCGGTATAAATAGCGCGCCTATTTGGCTCTAACTCTTCGATAATCTCCATCGCGCGTATTTTAGGACAACCCGTGATAGAGCCGCCGGGAAAACAAGCGCGCAGTAAATCAATTCTATCTTTATCTTTATGTAAATGACCTTGGACAGTAGCGGTGGTTTGAAATACCGTGCTATATTCCTCGAGTTCTCTTAACTTCGTCACTTTTACCGAATTGTAACTGCAGACCCTGCCTAAATCATTTCTCTCTAAATCTACAATCATAACCAGTTCTGCCTTATCTTTTACGCTTTCCAAAAGCCCTTGTCTTAATTTTCTATCTTTTATTTTATCTTTAGCGCGTGGCCGAGTGCCTTTCATTGGCCGGCTAATAACTATATTACCCTCTAATTTTAAGAACCTTTCCGGAGAAGAACTTAAAATCTGAAAGTCCCCTGCATCAAAATAGGCGCTAAAATAAGACGGGCTGATTTGGCGCAGGCGCCGATAAATTTCAAAAGCAGTTAAATTTGTCCTGGTTTGAAATCTTTGGGAAAGATTTACCTGATAGATATCGCCTGCTTTTATATATTCCTTGGCTTTCTTAATAGCCAAAAGATAATTTTCTTTTGTAAAGTTAGATTCTAAATTGGGGATATCGCTCTTTAGTTTATTTTCTTTATTTTCGCTGCGAAAACAATTAACTTCAGAAATTAAATTATAAACTTTTTTAAAATTAGTGCCGGCTAACGACTTTGCCAGATGATATTTTGTTTCAGGAAGCCCTAAGGCAAAGATATAAAGCAATTTTTTAAGATGGTCAATTACAACTACAGTATTATAAAACCCCAAGAAACAATCCGGGATTCCTAAATCCTCTTTAGCAATTTTTTTTATCTTTTTTTCTAAGATTACTCCCAAATCATAGGTAAAATACCCAACAGCGCCTCCTAAAAAGGGAATAGGGAATTTTTGCGGTAGAGAAAAATTATATTTATTTAGTGCTTCTCTTAATTTTCCAAAAGGGTTTTGGTCTTTTGTCTTCAAGGTAAAGAATGGGTCTATGCCAAAAAAAGAAAATCTTCCTTGCGTATAGTCGGAATTTAGACTGCTATCCAAGAAAAAGCAATTTTTCTCATTTTTAAAGGCTGAAAAAATTAGAAAGGGCTCTATTTTTAATTTATATGATTTCCAGATGCAATATGCCATCTATCCTAAAGGTTCTTTCTTCATTCCTTAAATAACAGTGGCCTACTAAATAACTACGACCGTTCTCCTGTTTTATTTCTTTGGGGATAACCTCTCGCTCAGTAACTTCTGCGCCTGAGGCAGAAAGATATTTTATTTTTATTTTAACGCCTAAGTCAATTGCTTCTTGTATCTGAGCGATTTTTTGCGCATTGATATTCTCTAAAAACCGGGCATCAATAGCAAAGAGGCTGGAAAAAGTATTAAAATCAGAAATGCCTTTGGCTTTTAGAATTCCATTTAACTTATTAAACGCTCCTAAAGTAAGCTCTACATCAGAAAAGGCGCGGTGAACCTGCTGAGTCTTTATTTGGAGCTTATCCGCCACAAACCAGAGCGCATAACGCTCTAATCCGGGAAGAAGCCTTTTTGCCATTTTTAATATATCGACAACTGCAATGCCCGCTAAAGCATTTTTGCCGATTATTTTTAATTCATTATTCAGAAATTCCAAATCAAAACCTGCATTGTAAGAACAAAGACAACTTCCGCGTATAAATTCTAAAAATTTCGGCATTATTTCTTCTATGCCTGGTGCGTCCTTAAGCATATCCTGGGTAATATGATTTACCGCAAACGCAGCTTCGGAAATGACTCTGCCGGGATTTATCAAAGATTGAAATGTGGCTATCTTTTCTTTGCCTTTACATCTTATGCCGGCAATCTCGACAATTCTATCGCCTGATGCTGGCTCAAGGCCAGTGGTTTCTGTATCAAAAATAGTAAATTCAACTTCGTTAATATCTCTATTCATCTTTATTCGGTTTTAGCGGGTCCTGGCTTGGGTATTTTCTCAGCCGCTAACACGCGGCTTCGAAAACACCCAAGCCACCCGCTAAAAACCGACAGGTTCATCTAGAAATAACTACTTCTTTTTACAATATACGCTGGGATTAATTTTATTGGATGATAAGAAAGTTTTACTTTTTTTAAATTCTCTAATCCTGAATCGTCCATAATATTTATGTATTTATAATCCGCAAGCTCCCGGCAGAACTCCCGAAAAATAAATTGCGCCAGGCCCTTTAGAGAAAGGTCGGTTATCTCATACAAAATGCAAAATGTTTCTGAGTTTAATTTATATCCAAAACTAAAAGCTTTTATTTCACCAGCCACCTTTACAACTTTACCTTTTAAATTCAAGTCCTTATAACTAGTTAGAGCAACTTTAAGGGATTTTAGATTGTCTTTTAGCATTCCTTGATAGAATGAGTCTTGGAGATATGCCTCTCGCTGTCCTTTCCATTTCCTATATAATTTTAGACAATCTTGACTTTGTTCTAAAGAAAACGGCTGATATTCAAATTGATAATGTTTAACAAAATAGTTAAAGCAAGCGCGTTTTGATTTAAATTTTTCCCCTGCCAAGTTTAGCAAATCGCTTCTTAAACATAAATAATCATAAGATTTCATCTGACAATCAAAACCCAAATCTCGGTAAAATTTTATTTTATTCTCTTCGACATTTTCAATGCGTGATATATCTTTATTTTTATTAAACCTGTCCATAATCTCAAAGGTTTTTCCTTGAACCTTAGGGTTATTTTTACCTAATGGCACAAGATACAAGAAACAGCCGATTTTATCCTTAAAGAATATACAAAGACAATCCTCGATTATTGCCCATTGAATATCAAAAAGACTGCTCCAGATGTAAATATTCTCAAAAGCATATACAGATAGTTCATGAGAAGTTAAATTTAAATAGCGTAAAAAAATCTCTTTATCCTTAAGAGAAATCTTGCTTAATTTCATTAATTAGATATTTAACTCAATGACGTCCAGGACTTCCTCGTAAGCTCTGATAATATGCGGGTTATCCTTAAGCAGTTCTAATTGTTTTGGAGAGTTGAGGAAATTAGTTAGATAATCGGTATATTCTTTGAATTCTCTGCTGTTTATTTTCTCTTTTATATATGGGCAATTTAAATCAACGGTCAGAAGTACTTTTGAAAATCGCACTTTTCCCGCCCCTTTGTTTAAATAACGAGGCGGGATCCCGCCTTCAATCTGAATCGATTGGCGGGAAGAGTTATCGCCGAAGGCGATTTTCTTGTTACGTAAAGAAATAAGAAACGGATAAAGCTGGCATTCGAAGGGCCTAAATTCATAAATTTTGCATTTGTTAACCTGAACATCGAAAAGGGGACAGATATGGCCTTGGCCTTGCGTATTAGGGATAGGCATAAGTTTTTTATCCAAAGAAAGGCAGAGAGGCGGTATATTTTTATCCAAGAAATTCTGTATCTCTTCATCCAGAAGGCAAGGCGACCAGACAGAATCCTGTTCTTTAAACCTGCAGCAACCTTGACATTTTAGGCAAACTTCCTGTGGGATAAACTGCTTTATCATTTGACAACGCTGCCCAGTTTCATTTTTCTTTCCGGGCTTACGATTGTAATACCTGTTTCATCCGAAGCCGCCAGGAGCATTCCCTGGCTTTCTACGCCGCGCAAAACCGCAGGTTGTAGATCATCTACTACCACCACCTGCTTGCCTACCAGTTCTTCTTTTTTATAGGAACCTTTAATCCCTGCCACAACCTGTTTGGTTTTATCGCCTAAATCTAAAATAATCACATAAAGCCTGTCCGCGTTGGGATGGTCATTAACCTCTTTTATTTCGCCGATTTTTAGCTCTATTTTTTTAAAATCCTCAATGGTAACCATTGTCTTCCTCCTTTGAAAATATAATAACACGGCCGGCTTTAAAAAACAAGCTAAACAAAAAAGCCGCAAATTAAATTGCGGCTTTTTTTATATCATCTGGCGGGCCCGAAGGGATTTGAACCCTCGATCTTCAGATCGACAATCTGACGTGCTAAACCAGGCTGCACCACGGGCCCTTCGTGAAACATTAAGTTTATATTAAATTCATTTCGTTTGCAATATAATTTTACGCAGGCTATCGCTTAATTAATTGCTTTTTGAAACTTATTATATTTTCTTTCTAAATATAACGCCTTGGGAGCACCTTTATACATATACTTGAATAATTTAATGCTATCTCCTTTGGAATAATTTAGGTGTCCACTCTTCTGCTGAATACAACCCTTCCCCATATTAATATTTTTTCTCAAAACACTCGAGATCTCTTTTAAGAAATTAGAATTTGCTGAAGCAAAACAAGTCGATACGTATGGAACCATTTTATTATTTCTATCTTTTCTTCTGGTATACCCATAAGTAACGCTGCCGTCACCATCAAAATAGCCTCTGATAAAGTGGTTTATATATTTCTTGGGCACTTTTGGCAGATGAAATCTGCGGGCTTTATTTTGCATAAAACCCAGCTTAACCAAATCGCTATACATTTCTTTAGAGCCAATTTGAAACGTGAATGAATCTTTCCAGTTCGCATTATATCTTTTTCTTAATGCAATTTTATGTTTGGAATTTAAGCTTTGTTTGACTTTTTTCAGTATTTCGCGATCAATCGAACTAAACGTAATATATTTTGATCCTCGAGGATTAGCGTACATACTGCCATCGGCGGCAAAATAACCTAAGATATACGCCATTTCTGGAGACCACTTTTTAAAAAAATCAATATTGACCTGGGGTTCTCTTGCGGGGTTTTTATACCGAGGCTTCTTTTTTAATTGTCCGGTCTTATATAACCAACTCGTAAGATTCTTGTCCGTAAACCTGCGGCAGCTCTGGGTCGGTACTTGTAAACGGCGAAACCACCTGGTCACTGTCGCCCTGGGCGCATTCAACATCAGAGCAATGTCCCTATGCTTCATATCCTCTAACCAATGCATCTGATAAAATAAATCTCTTATAGATGCATTAAACTTGTCTTCTATGTTTTTGATTCTATTAGATTTTTCAAGTAAAATCATTTTTATATTATAGTGGTGGGCGCTAGAGGGATCGAACCTCTGACCTGTAGAATGTAAATCTACCGCTCTAACCAGCTGAGCCAAGCGCCCAAATCTAAAATTTTAACCTCCGCCGGAGGCGCCTGCCTGCCGGTCAAGCAGGGATCAGCCTTCGGCTGAAACCGAGCTAATTTCCCAATATCAATTTTAAATTTACGTACCGGCTATAATTCCCAAAAGCATTAAAGTAAACGCCATCACCAGAAGCGCAACCGTTTCGGTCATACCTAATACGACCAGATAATTCCCGAACCCCTTTCCTGTTTCGCCCATAGCATCGCAGGCACAGGCTGCGCACTTACCCTGCCAGAGCGCGGAAAGCCCGATAGCAAGCCCGGCAAATGCACCGATACTCCAAAGGTACTGCCCTTTATTAGCGATTGCCATAAGCTGTCTCATAACAATCATCCCGTAAACGGTCTGTGTCAGAGGCGCTGCAACAAAAACTACGAGCATAAATGCAGCGGTTTTATTCTGCGAGAAATTTTTCTTCCATGCGCCGATAGCTGACATCCCGGCTACTCCAGCGCCCCAGCCAGAACCCACGGCAGACAACGCAAGCACCAGGATAGCGCCTAAATCTTTGAATTGCATAACCATATTATTCTCCATAATTCATCCCCCTCTTTTTATATCTTTAACGGCTCGTAACTTACTCCGCTCCAAGACACGTTCGCATGCCCAGAAAACTCCAGTACATTGAGCCTGACTCCATGCACTAACACTGACACCGGCCCTAAAACCACGCCCAGCGCATTGCCGATAATTGCAATACCGCAAGCCGCGGCTATAGCAAAGATATTTCCGCTTCCGACCATCCCTGCCATGGCATTAAAGGCATCAGCTATGGCTACGCCAGCAAGGCCGACTGCAAAAAGACGTATGTAAGATACCACGTCAGTAAAACTATTCATCAGGCTCAAGGCTAATGCCCCCAACCCTTGGCCGATTACTTTAAGGATATTTTTTTGCGGGCTGGTAAAAAGAATAACGCAGGAGACACCGGCGATGATCAGCCACTTTCCAAAAAACGGAAAAGCATCTCCCAGGATAAGTGCCTTAGCAATAAAAAAGGCGGCCCATAAGATGCATATCCAGCCCAGGTCTGCCAAAGCGCTTAAGGAAGGGCTTTTTAGTACCGCCCTCCAGGCATGGGCAATAGAAAGATGAAGCGCCCCGAGGAAAAAACAAAATCCCTGAAGATTCTTATCATTATTCAAAGCGGGCAAGAGCGGTTTATACCCCGCCTTTAAAACCCACTCGCGGCCAAAGAATGTGCCTGTTAATATTCCCCATATGACAGCACACGCGCTTAAGATATAAAAGAGAAAGAAAAAACCGGCATCTTTATTTCTCCTGCGTGCCTCCTGCTGTAACCAGAATGTAATCAAAAAATACACCAGGCCATAGCCGGCATCCCCGATAAGCATACCAAAGAAAATACTAAAGAAAATAAGAAATGGCAGGCTGATATCCCGCTCGCGATATCCGGGAAGTATTTCCAAGAATTTAAAAAGAGGGCTGATAAGTGAAATCCATTTGGGATTGCGTATCAGCGTAGGGACATTATCCTCTTCTGAAGGCGCGCTAATAAAAATACCCCATTTTTCTTTTTCTGCCAAGCCCGCCAATGCCTGTTCCGATTCAAGAGGCGCATATCCTACTAAATAAGTAAGCCCCAAAGCCTGCCCCATTCCGTTTAAAACTTCCTGGAATTCAATTTCTTTTTTCAGGGTCTTTCTGGCTTCCAAAAGCGCCTGGCGGTAACATAAACATTCGCGCAATTGGTTTTTCAGGCCTTGTGTATAATTCAGGTCTTCGCTTAACCTGCCCTGCATCTTTTGAAACCCCATCTTCGGCAATTCTATTTCTTTAAATGGGCATTCTACTATCCCCCGTGAAACCAGCGCACAATAAACACTGCCATTTTTAACAGCTATTTTCTTCACCACCGCCGCAGCCGGCATTCTTTTAAATTCCCTCAGCGGAACCTGATAAAGCTTTAGGTAAATACCTTTTTCGGTCAGCTGCCGCACGGTATCAGGATTAAAATCACCCCATTCCTGCCAAGCTTTAATTTTTTGTTCAAGCCCTCTGGCATACTCTTTGAGATGGCCTATCCTCTTGCGTAAATCTGCGATGTGGCGGGAGGTGGTTTTCCAGTCTGCAACTACTCTTTCTTGCGGTGTGCGGCCGGGGCGCTCAGCCACCTCTTCTTCCTGAAGAATCTCCAGCGCCTGCTCAAGCAGGGCTAAATCATCATGAAGCAGGCTGAGGTCTTTGCCTTTTGGCGCCTGCTGATGCTCTACGTGCAATACCCCCTGCGCGCGCAATGCCTTGATACCGGAAGCGGCGTCTTTAGATTGCATAATTACGGCTATCTTTCTCATCTGCACAATCATACTGCCACCTCTTCTAAAACTAAACTTTCGATTTTATTTTTCGCTATCTTAGCCCGGCCTACGGCATTTGCCATCTGGTCGCCGATATAAATTTTTATAATCCGGATTGCCTCTTCTGCTTGGGGAATCTTTACCTTTTCAAAAAGATTAACCCGCTGCGTGGTAATGCGCAGTTCATTTTTTAGGATATCAATACCTTTCTGAATAAGCGCCATCTCTTCACCCAAAACCACAAGGACCTTTAATGCCTCCAGGGCATTATCCACCCACAAAGGCATAAGAAATAAATCATAAACGGGTTGTTTGAATGTGACATGACTAAAAATAAGCAAATCCACTCCGGCGATATTTTTAATGCTCGTAGAGATTTCCTGAGGGGTAAGCCACCCCTTACATTTTCTTTCATCCTCGCAGAGAAGCCCTGCCCAAACAAGGGCGGCATTCTTTTTCTTTTCATAAAGAGACTTTTTCTCTGCCAGAAGATTATACTGGTGCAGTATCTCCATCTGCAGCTGTTGCTTCTTAAGCTGTAAATTAGGTAGATACCTCTGATATTGCCTTAAGGCATCGCGCTGTCTTTTTAGTTCTCCTTTGGTAAGTTTAATTTTGCCCATTATCTTCATAGGGACTCATCCCCAAGAAGGGGACAATCCCTATGAGTCCCTATTTCCAATATTTTTCAATCATTGACCTTTTAATCCCGGTTTCTTCCGGGGCAAAACACTCCCCTAAAATCTCCCAGCCCAAATCAAGCGCTTTCTCCAACGGAATATTCACATTTAAAGACATCATCTTTTCTTCAAACATCGCTCCATAGCGAAGTAATTTTTTGTCCCAAGCACTCATCTGAAAGCCCATGGCTAATTTCTCTTTTGCCTCGCGGTAACTGGCAAAAAGCTGGATCATTGTATCCATAATGGTCCTGTGGTCATCGCGCGTTTTCCCATTTACCTGCTGCTTCAGCCGGCTTAAAGAACCGAAGGGCTCGATGGCGCCGTTTTTCAGATAAAACTGGCCTTCAGTGATATATCCGGTATTATCCGGAACAGGATGCGTAACATCGTCGCCGGGCATTGTCGTCACTGCAAGAATGGTAATAGAACCTGCACCCTCAAAATCCACGGCTTTTTCATAGCGGCAGGCTAACTGGCTGTAAAGGTCCCCCGGATAACCCCTATTGGAAGGAACCTGCTCCATAGTGATAGCTATTTCTTTAAGCGCATCGCAGAAATTAGTCATATCCGTAAGCAGCACTAACAGGCGCTCACCTGAAAGCGCAAACTGCTCCGCCACTGCCAGGCTTATATCCGGAACTAACAGGCATTCCACAGTCGGGTCGGCTGCGGTATGCACAAAGAATATTGAACGGGACAATGCACCGTGTTCTTCCAGAATATCTCTGAAAAATAAATAGTCGTCATACTTTAAGCCCATGCCGCCTAAAATAATTATGTCTACCTCTGCCTGGATAGCGATACGCGCCAGAAGTTCATTGTAAGGCTCACCGGCAATCGAAAAGATAGGCAATTTCTGGGATTCAACCAGTGAATTAAAAACATCGATCATCGGTATTCCCGTGCGCACCATCTTATTTGGGATGACTCTTTTTACCGGATTAACTGACGGGCCGCCGATATCAATTAAATTTTCCGAAAGCGCCGGGCCTTTATCTAAGGGCACGCCGCTTCCATTAAAGATTCGGCCGATGAGATTCTCTCCGCTTGCTATGCGCATAGGGTGGCCTAAGAAACGCACCCTGTCTCCGGTAGAAACACCTTTGCTCCCGGCGAAAACCTGCAAGAACACTCTTTTGCCGTCAATGCGGATTACCTGCGCAAGCGAGGTTCCCCTTTGGGTTGAGACCTGGGCGATTTCATTATAACCCACGCCTTCTGCTTCAACCGCAATTACATCTCCGGCGATTTGGATTATATTGGTATAAACCTTAGGCATGGCTTTTTTCTTTTAACGCGCTTCTTATTTCTTCTTCTACCTGTTTAAACTCTTCGGATTTCCAAGGAGTTGAGTTCCACCCGCGAAAGAGCTGCCTGAGTTTCTGGAAGAAATGTAAGGCCTCCTCTTTATCTTTAAAGGAAAATTCTGCTCCTAAAATATGGCAGATAAAATCAAAAACATATCTTTGTCTTTCTTCAGGGGTTGCCTCATCCACAGGGTCATAAGCATTCTGCTGCAAATAAACAAAATCAAAAAATTCGCCTTTCAGATAATCAACGTAATCAGCCAAAGCTGTGCCTTCCTCTCCGACAACCTTCATCATCTGGCTGACTTCATGGCTCCTGCGCAGTATTTCATGGCCGGCTGCCATCTGTTTCTCATCAATAATACCTTTGTATTTACTCCAACTGATCAAAGGGTCAATTGCGGGGTATCTTCTGGCATCAGAACGCTCGCGGGAAAGCCCATGAAAAACCCCGACAACTTTAAGTGTTGCCTGTGTTACTGGTTCTTCAAAATTTCCGCCGGCAGGGCTTACTGCTCCGCCGATAGTCACTGAGCCCGTGCTCCCATCGTGCAACCTTACCACGCCTGCCCTTTCATAAAAAGAAGCAATGCGGGATTCAAGATACGCAGGAAAAGCCTCTTCTCCGGGAATCTCCTCCAGCCTGCCAGACATCTCGCGCATAGCCTGCGCCCAACGACTGGTTGAGTCCGCAAGCAACAAAACCTGTAAACCCATCTGGCGGTAATATTCGGCAATGGTCACCGCAGTATAAACACTTGACTCTCTGGCGGCAACCGGCATGGAACTTGTATTACAGATTATTACCGTGCGGTCGCTTAAGGGCCTGGCTGTGTGCGGGTCTTTTATATGGGGAAATGTCTTTAGTGTCTCTACTACTTCCCCGGCGCGCTCGCCGCAGGCAGCAATAACCACCACATCTATCTGGGCATGCCTGCTGGTGAGCTGCTGTAAAACTGTTTTTCCTGAGCCGAAAGGCCCGGGAATGCAATAAGTTCCTCCTAAGGCGACAGGAAAAAGTGAATCAATCAGCCGCATCCTGGTAACCAGGGGCTGGGACGGCCTTAATTTCTCCGCATAGGCCTGAATAGGAATCTTCACCGGCCAGCTTTGCTGCATAAATACATCGTGAATTTTACCGTCCTTATCTTTTAATTGCGCGATTCTATCTTTTAAAGTATATTTTCCCGGCGGGACAATACTTGCCACTTCCAGGCCCCCCTCTAAACCAAAAGGAACCATAATGAAATGCCTAAAAATCTTCTCCGGAACAAAACCTAATTTTTCTCCCCCCCTTAATCTGTTACCTGCTTTTATCAGGGGAGTAAAATCCCACTCTGTATTTTCGGAAAGCGCCTTTACGTATGTGCCGCGCTTTAAAAAGAAACCATATTCTTGCGCCAAAATAGGAAGCGGATTCTGCAGTCCGTCAAATATCTGGCCTAAGAGTCCGGGCCCTAAGTCAACCGATAAAAGTTCTCCGCTAAATTCAACTTCCTCGCCAACTTTTAAAGCCCCGGTATTCTCATAGACCTGAAGTTCTGCCAGATTGCCGCGAATACGAATGACTTCTGATTTAAGACGCTCATTTGCGTGCAGAATAAATGCGACTTCATTCTGAATAACGTAAGCATCAAAACTTGCGGTCACCATATTAGCATTTATTTTTGTGATGATTCCCGTGCGCTTGTGCATATTCTTAAAAGGCCCCTTTTAGTCTTTCTTTAAAACCTCTTGCAGTAATCTTTCCTTATCCGCAAGTTTAATCTTTTCCCAGCGCTCTAAGATTTTCAACTTATAAGCATAGATAATCAGAAAATCTATATCAAAGTAGTGTCCGAAACTTAACTCATCTAACGCCCCCCAACGCGCCTCCTCCAGAATTTCTTCCGCTTCTAAAATCGCGGGGCTACGATGAGCAGCCATTACAGTATGCGAAATAGCCGGATTAAAAATCGCCCCTCGGCGCAGGAATTTCTCCGGCTCAATTTTTTTCATCTGGGCGCGGATTTTGACCAGTTCGTTGCGCAGCGTTGTATCAAACTCCAGCCACTTTTCTATTGTGGCGTTATTGAGGCGCTTATCATATTCGTCAACAGTCACAGGAAGTTTCTTTAAAAGCGCGGAATCTCCGTCTAAGATAAATTCTGCGCAATCTCCAAGGAACTTTTCAAAGGAAAAAGGGGGCTTGGCCCCAAAATGAAGCATGGGTAAACTGGAAATAAAATAAATATAATATGTCGGCATATTTTACGAAACAGCGCTCTTTAAGAGCTCGGCTAATTTTGGCTTTAAAGAGGTGCCGATGTACTCAGCCAGGGCCTTGTCGCTAAAATCAAAATGCGATTTTCCTCTATCAAAACTGATGATAAAACCCCCTGATATTTCCTCCGACGGCTTAAGCACAACGCCTTTTTTGGCTTCCTCTTTTAGTTTGCGCAAAAATTCTTTTTCTAAATTTGCCAAATCTGCTTTATTTAGCGATATAACTATTTCTTCCTCAAAAGGCTTTGAGCCTTTTATGAGCTCGGCAATAATCTTATATATTGCCTCCGGGGTTAAAGCATCTTTTACTTCCTGCAAAATAATGCGCTCTAACATCGCGCTTATCTCTTTGCGCAAAGCTAAAAGCAGGTCCCTTCCTGCCTGCGCAAGAAATGTCTTCTGCTCCTCTTTGGCACGGCCAATTTCTTCTTTTGCCTCAGAGATGAGCCTTGCTGCTTCAGTTTTGGCCTTTTCTAAAATCTGGGTTACCTCGCGCCTAGCCTGGCTTTCTATCTCTTTAGCTTTCTCCTCAGCAACCCTGATGCCGTCCTGCTGGATTTTTTCGATTAAATTCTTAATATCCTGCGCCATATTCATCTCCTTAAAATCTATAATTTTATTTTTTCAAGTACCTTAAACGGCTCTTTTGCTTCTAGAATCGGCCTTCCAATAACCAGAAAATCGCTACCCGCCTTAATAGCTTCTTTGACAGTTGCAGTTCTCTTTTGGTCATAACTACTTACTCCCTCTGGCCTAATTCCTGGCGTGACAATAAGAAATTTTTTCTTTATTTCTCTACGTATTAGCGCTGCCTCTCTTGCCGAGCAAACCACGCCGTCTAAACCGCATTCAATTCCAATTTTGGCTAAAGTCAAAACATCACTTGAGGTAGTTTCCTTACTGGTTAAAACTGTAACCCCAATTAATAAAGGCCTCTTAACTCCAAGTCGCTTAGCTTCTTGTTTTGCAGCTTTTAATGCTTGCTTAAGCATATCTTGTTCACCTAAGATATGTAAAGTAAGCATCTTTACTCTAAGCCGCACCGCCTGTCTTACTGCATTGGCAACGCTATGGGGTATATCAAAGAATTTTAAATCTAAAAAAACCTGCGCCCCTTTTTTATTAATGTATTCAACAATTCTTGGGCCTGCGTGAGTGAAAAGTTGAATTCCTACTTTAAAGATTTTTATTTGGGGGTAAAGTTTATTTACAAAATACTTGGCTTTGGCAAAACTATCCACATCTAAGGCCAAAATAATACCCGCCTTGGGTCTTGGGTCTTGGGTCTTGGGTCTCATATTTTTAGGCTACCGATAAGACTGCTTAAATCCTTAATCTTATTTCTTATCATATAATTTTTTATGCCTTCTATAATTTCTATGGTTACTTTGGGATTAACAAAATTAGCTGTGCCGATAGCAATCGCCGATGCTCCGGCAATAAGAAATTCTAAGGCAGATGAGGTATCCATTATACCACCCATTCCGATAACGGGTATTTTTATTTTCTGATAAACCTCCCAAACCATTCTGACGGCAATCGGCCTGATTGCCGGGCCGCTTAAGCCGCCGGTTATTGAGGCAATCTTTGGTTTTCTTGCATTAATATCTATGCTCATTCCACTGAGTGTATTAACCAAAGAAACTGCATCACTTCCTGCGCCTTCTGCTGCCAAGGCAATCTCCGTGATATCTGTAACATTAGGCGAAAGCTTGGTAATGAGCGTTTTCCTGGTAACCTTGCGCACCGCGCTGACTACTTCATAGGTAGCTTTAGCATCTTGAGCAATTAATTTTGCGATATGCGATTTGCGATATGCGATTTGCGATTTAATATTCGGGCAGGAGATATTTAGCTCAATGGCTGCAATTCTTTTTATTTTATCTAGCCGCTTGGCTAAAATTACAAATTCATCTGGATTCTCCTCAGAAGCAATACTTACAATTATCGCAGAACCGATTTTCATAAGCTGAGGTAATTTTTCTTGGACAAAAACTTCTAATCCTGGATTCTCTAAGCCAATAGAATTAAGCATTCCAGAAGGGGTTTCACAGGTGCGCGCAGGAGGATTTCCCTGACGTGGATTTAAAGTTATGGTTTTGGTGACAATGGCACCTAATTTCTTTAAATCTATAAAATCCTTAAATTCTTCTGCATAGCCAAAGGTTCCCGAAGCAACCATTACCGGGTTTTTTAATTTTATTTTTCCTAATTTTACAGAAAGGGCTGGCATATTATTTCCCCAAAATCATATTCATCGCCACTACCAATAAAAATATACCGAACATCTTTTTTAAAACTGGCTCGGAAATGTTCTGCACAAAGTTTGCCCCAATAAGCCCGCCGATAAAAAAACCTATGCAAAGCATGGCCGCCACAGATAATTTAACATTCCCTGCCTGCCAGTAGCGTATTGCGGCTAAAAGCCCTATCGGAGGCACCATTGCTGCCAAAGTTGTGCCTTGCGCCTGATGCTGTGTAAGACCGAATAAAAATACCAAAGCTGGTATTAAAATTGTGCCTCCGCCAATACCAAACATCCCACCGAAAATTCCTGCCACCAAACCTAATCCAATATATAAAAGCTGATTCATTTTGTCCTCCCTGCCTGCCGGTAAGCAGGCCTACCTGCCGTGCTTTCTTATTACTCCCAAAGTATTTCATCTGCCGCAAACACCGGACCTTCTTTACAAACCCGTTGGTAACCATTCTTGGTATTTACTACACAGCCCAAGCATGCGCCTATTCCGCAAGCCATATGTTCTTCTAAAGAAATTTGGGCAGGAATATTATATTTTTGAGAAATATTTGCTATTTCTTTTAACATAGGGCGAGGGCCGCAGGCATAAATAGTCGATAGTCGATAGTCGATAGTCGATAGTAAATTTTTTAATAATTCTGTAACCTTACCTTTAAAACCCTCTGAGCCGTCATCCGTAGCTATTTTAACATCACAGCCTAATTTTTGAAATTCTTTTTCGCAGAGAATCTGTTTTTTTGTCTTCGCACCAATTAAAACAGAAAACTTGTGACTTATCATTCTTTCGGCGAGAAAAACCAGCGGTGCAACACCCATTCCGCCTGCAACCAGAATAGATAGCGTAGAGCGTTTAGCGCATAGCGCGTCAAAACCATTTCCCAGTGGCCCGATTATATCCAAATATTCACCGGGCTTTTTCTGCGCTAAAATCTGCGTGCCCTTGCCAAGTACCTCATAAAGAATCTCTATATTTGGCCCATTTACCCTATGAATGCTAAAAGGCCTTCTCAGAAGCAGCTCACGACATTCGCTTACTTTAATATTTACAAATTGTCCCGGCAATGCACCGAGAGCAATACGCGGAGAAGAAAAGATGCTTTTAAAATAACTATCCTTAATCCTTTTACTATATACAATTTTTGCTTTTGCTTGAAATACTCTACGCATTAACTTTATTGTTCTTGCTTAAATAAACTATCAGACAAATAAAGAGCGCAACTGTAACAAATACTCCGGAGGTCTCCTTTAAATACAACCCTAATCCCTCCTGCCGAATATCCCTCCAGGATTCTATAAGAAGCGTAAGCAGAAGCACGGCCAGTATTGAGCCGATCTCTTTTAAAAGCCATGAGGTCTTAATGGGCAGGTATCCGGATATCTCTCTATTGATTAAATCTGAAAGTGAGGGGAAAATGCGCCGGGGGACCTTTCTGCAATAATCCTGATATTCCCCGCGGAAAGTTTCCCGGAGTTTCTTTTCTTCTTTAAATATAAGCAGCAGGTAGCGAATATAAAAAATCACCAGAAATGCCAGGCCTGCCCACCAATTAAATAACATTAACACAACACCCAGGCCGATTAAAAATATGCCTAAATACATGGGATTGCGCACCAGAGAGTAGGCCCCTGTATGAACTAAGGCCGCCCCGTTGGAAGAATATTCTGATTTATGCCCGCGGCTGGAAACCCTGAAAATCTGCCCCAGCAATATAAACGCTACACCGAATATCTCTGCGATTTCATCGAGAGAGCCTTCTAAATCTCCGCGAAAGAAAAACCCGGGCACAAAAGCAATAAGCAAAACTGCAAAAAATATTATAACCCCGTTAATCTTTAGCCTTTTCTTCATAATTTATTTTTGGCATTTTGGGCAAAAATAGGTTCCTCTGCCGCCTAAATCAATTCTCTTAATCGGTGTTTTACAAACTAAACACGACTTTCCTCCCCGAGCATAGACCTTATGATATTTCGCATAATCTCCGGGCTCACCTGAGAATTGTACATATTGGTCAACAGAAGAACCTTTGTATTTTATTGCTTCCTTTAAAGTATCTTTTATTTCTTTGAATAGAAACCCCCCCTCTTTATCAGATAAACTTGCGGCAGGTCTTTCGGGATGGATTTTTGCTCGAAAAAGCGCCTCAGTAGCATAAAGATTTCCCACTCCGGAAATAAAAGTTTGGTCCATAATAAGTGGTTTTATCTTGGTCTTTTTTTCCGCAAGCATTTTTTTAAATTGCTCTTCTGTTAAATCAAACGGCTCAGGGCCTAATTCTTTAATAAACTTTAAAGAGCGCCAATCATCAACTATTCTTAATTCACCCAAGAGCCTTCTGTCATTAAAATCTAATATTTTGCTATCAGATAATTTAAAACTTACTCTACTTTGTTTAGCATTTCCCGGATAGATAAGCTGTCCGGTTAATTTAAGATGGATTGCCAAAGATTTACCCGAAGACAATTCCAAAATTAGAAGTTTACCTTTCCTTAAAACATTTTTTATAATGGTATTTTTTAGGCCTTTAACAAATTCTTCTTTTTTGGGTTCTTTAATTACCTTGGGATTATTTATAATCACATCTACAATCTTTTTACCTAAAAGCGCTCTTTCTAATTCTCTTTTTATGGTCTCAACTTCCGGCAGCTCCGGCATTATTTGCCCTCCAAAATCTTCACCCAGACTTCTCGGTTGCGCGGGCCATCGCCTTCGCAAAAATATATCCCCTGCCAAGTACCTAAAGCTAATTGACCGCCGGCAATAAAAATTGTTAATGACGAACCGAATAAAGAAGATTTTATGTGGCTGTCAGCATTACCTTCGCTATGGGAATAACCTGCGCCTTCCGGTATAAGCTTATTTAAAGTGTTTATGATATCTCTCCTCACAGAAGGATCAGCATTTTCATTAATGGTTAGACCTGCAGTAGTATGCGGGCAAAAGATAAAACAAACGCCTTCCTTGACTTTACTTTTGGAAACTATGCTTTGTATCTGGCCAGTGATATCTACCAAATCAATGCGCTGCGATGTTCTAACGCTTAATCTTTGCACTTTTACCTTTTGTTTGGTTTTTTATTTCTTTATGATATTTTTGTAATGGCTTTACCTGTAAATCTCTCTTAGCTAAGGCCTCAATTCCATTTACGGTTGCCTGTGCCCCGGAAATGGTCGTGGTATAAGGTATATTATAAAGAATTACCTGCGATCTGATTTTGACTTCATCTTCGCGCGGAATTCTACCTGAAGGCGTATTAATCACTAATTGAATTTTTCCATCCTTCATCAAATCCAAAATATTGGGCCTGCCTTCTGCGATTTTAGGCAGGACCATAACCTTAATATTATTTCTTTCTAAGGCAGCGGCTGTTCCAGAGCTAGCATAAATGTGGAATCCTAAATCTTGCAGTTTCTTAGCAATAAACACCACTGCCCGCTTATCTCTATCCCGCACTGAGATAAAGACATTTCCTTTTTTAGGCAACTTCTGCCCTGCGGCAATCTGGCTCTTAATATAGGCTCGGCTAAAATCTTTATCAATACCCATAACCTCACCGGTTGACTTCATCTCGGGGCCTAAAATTATATCTACGCCGGGGAAACGATTAAATGGAAACACAGATTCTTTTACTGCCACATGCCTTGGAATAATTTCTTGGGTAAAACCTAAATCTTTTAGTTTTTTACCTAACATAACTTTAGAGGCAAGCTTTGCCAGGGGCACGCCAATTGCTTTAGAAACAAAAGGGACGGTCCTCGATGCCCGGGGATTTACCTCTAAAACATAAACCTTTTCATCTTTAATTGCATACTGCACATTCATCAGTCCCACCACATTTAACTCCTTAGCCATTTTATAAGTCGCCTCTCTAATTTTGCTCAAAATGTCTGATGAAAGAGTGTAAGAAGGAAGCACCATGGCAGAATCACCCGAATGAATTCCTGCTTCTTCGATATGCTCCATAATTCCGCCGATGATAAAGGCCTCTCCATCGCCGAGCATATCCACATCTACTTCAATGGCATCTTCTAAAAATTTATCAATCAAAACTGGATGCTCACCCGAGACCTCTGCTGCCTCTTTGATAAATTTCTCTAAGGTTTGTTCATCATAGACAATTTCCATTGCCCTGCCGCCTAAGACATAAGAGGGCCGCACCAGAACCGGATAGCCAATTTTTTGCGCCACTTCCTTTGCTTCGGAAAAAGTAAATGCTGTGCCATTATCCGGCTGTAAGAGATTTAATTTATGTAACATCTGTTTAAAGCGCTTCCTGTCTTCAGCAATATCAATGTTATCAGCGCTGGTTCCTAAAATATCTACTCCGTTTTTTCGTAAAGGCACCGCTAAATTAAGTGGAGTCTGGCCGCCAAATTGCACAATTACGCCAATGGGCTTTTCAAAATCAATAATATTTAAGATGTCTTCCAAAGTAAGCGGCTCAAAATACAATCTATCCGAGGTATCATAGTCAGTTGAGACTGTCTCAGGGTTGCAGTTTACCATAATACTATCAATACCTTCCTCTTTTAAGGCATAGGCAGCATGGCAGCAGCAATAATCAAATTCAATACCCTGGCCAATTCTATTTGGCCCACCGCCTAAAATTACTACTTTTTTATTTTTGCTGGTCCTTCCTTCTTCACCTGTCTCATAAGTAGAATAAAAATAAGGTTGCTTTGCCTGAAATTCTCCCGCACAGGTATCTACCAGTTTATACACGGGTTTGATATTCTGTTTTTTGCGCATCTCTCTAATTTTTTCCTCCTTAGTATTCAATAAATAGGCTAATTGCCAATCAGAAAAACCATCTTTTTTTGCTCGCTTTAACAAATCAGCAGGAATTTTTATCTCATCATTTTCCTTGTTAATTTTATACTTCTTTATTTCCTCTTCCATCTCCACCAATTGCTTCATATTATCAATAAACCAATGGTCAATTTTAGACAAATTATAAATCTCCCCCACAGACAAACCTACTTTTAGGCCACATCTTATATAAAATAATCTTTCATCATTAGGGATGCGGATTTTATCTTTAATCAATTTAACTAAGCCATTGGTTGGCTGCTTAAGCATCTCATCAGTAATTTTGTCTTTGCCGTCGGCTCCAAAACCATAACGAGAAGTCTCCGTTGAACGAATTCCTTTCTGTAACGCCTCTTTAAAATTTCTGCCAATAGACATTGCCTCACCTACTGCTTTCATTGAGGTATTAATTACACGTTCTGCGCGCGGAAATTTCTCAAAGGTGAATCTGCAGATTTTAAAAACGCAGTAATCAACTGTGGGCTCAAAAAAGGAGGTAGTTCTACCGGTAATTTGGTTCATAACCTCGGGTAGCGTCAGGCCAACTGCTAATTTTGTGGCCACGCGCGCAATGGGAAATCCTGTGGCTTTGGAAGCAAGGGCAGAGGAGCGGGATAGCCGAGGATTAACTTCAATAATTACAATATGGCCATTATCTGGATTTTGCGCAAACTGGATATTTGCGCCACCGCCAGTTATACCTACCCGACGAATAATTCTCTTAGAAAGATTGACAAAATTTACATATTCTTGCGCAGTTAATGTCTGAGCAGGCGCAACCACAATGCTATCACCTGTATGCACTCCCATGGGGTCAACATTTTCCATGGACGTAATCATAATCACATTATCTACGCAGTCACGCATTACTTCAAACTCAATCTCTTTCCAACCTAAAACTGATTGTTCCACTAAAACCTGATGCACAGGACTGGTCTCTAAACCTTTGGCTAAGAATTTTTCTAATTCTTCTTTATTATAGGCAGTTGAGCCGCCGCTACCGCCCAAACAATATGCAGGTCGTAAAATCAGAGGAAAGCCAATACCCAGCCCAATCTTCATTCCCTCTTCAACTGTGGTGGCGATTCCACTTTTCGGAACATCCACACCAATCTCTTGCATTGCCTTTTTAAACAACTCACGGTCTTCAGCACAAGAGATAGCCTCAACTGAAGCACCGATTGATTCTACGCCATATTTTTTCAAAATACCTTCTTTCATCAAAAAGAAAGCCAAGTTCAATCCGGTTTGGCCTCCGAGCGTAGGAAGTATTGCATCTGGCCTTTCCTTGGCAATAATTTTAGTGACCATCTCAACCGTCAACGGCTCTATATAGGTAATATCGGCCAGGCCCGGATCAGTCATAATGGTTGCAGGATTAGAATTCACTAAAATGGTAAAAAAGCCTTCCTCTTTTAGGGCTTTACAGGCCTGAGAGCCAGAGTAGTCAAATTCACAAGCCTGGCCAATAATAATCGGGCCTGAACCAATCATTAAAACTTTTTTGATGTCTTTTCTGCGCGGCATAATTATTTTCCTCCTAACATTTTGATAAATTTTTTAAATATGGGGTTGACTTCATCAAAACCCGGGCCTGCGGGAATATACTGAACGCCTAAAATTTTTAATTTTTTACTCTCCATTTCCTCCACGGTTCTGTCATTTAAATTAAAACCGGTAATTTTAATATCTTTAATTTTATTTAATGAATCTATATCCGCAACATAAGAATGATTCTGCACCGTAATTTCACCCTTAAAAGACTTGGGATTCTGTATGGGGTAATTTACCCCGCGATGGCCGAGTTTCATTTTAGTTATTTTTGCACCCAAGGCCTGCGCCAGCACTTGATGACCGGTAGATATTCCTAATATCGGTAATTTACCGACGATGGGCTTTACATTATTGACCGCATCTTTTAATCCCAAATCCTCCTCCGGCCCGTTAGAAATAATCAAACCCTTGGATTTACTACGTAATATCTCTTGGCTGGGAGTATTATAAGGTAAAAGCGTTATAGATAAACCCAAAGTCTCAAGTTGTCTGATAATACTGTGAGTTATCCCCAAATCAAGAACCGCTACTTTATACTTTGCCTTGCCATTACCTATATGTCTGGGTTTTATCACTGAAATCTTTGGTAATAAAGTCTCTTTTGGTTTTTTGCGAAAAGCATTTAGTTTTGCCAAAAGAGTTTTTGCTTCAAAATCTTTGGTTGAGATGATTCCCAACATCTCACCCTTATTCCTTAAATGCACTGCCAATGTACGCGTATCCACCTCGCTTATGGTAACTAAATCTTGCTTTTTAACAAACTCATCGAAACTTTCCTTTGCCTGCCAGTTAGAATACATCTTGGATTTCTCTTTAATTACTAAGCCCGCAAGCCAAACCTTATTAGATTCATTAAATTTTGGCGCAATGCCATAGTTACCAATAAGGGGGTAGGTAAGCACGAGAATTTTACCGGCATTCGCTGGGTCAGTCATCATCTCTTGATAACCCACTACCGCAGTATTTAAGATAACTTCGCCAATTGCCTCACCAGTTCCACCCACTGATTCGCCTTCAAAACTCTTCCCATCTTCAAGCATTAATATTGCTTTCATAACAATCCTTTCGTCTTTCGGTTAGTTATCCACAACCGTAGGGGAGGTTTAAACCTCCCCTACTTTGTTAATTATATTTTAAAATTTCTTTTACCTTTTTTATGGCCTCATCCGCGGTCTTTACCTTAATTACGCCCTTAATATTCCATGAACCTAAGAAGCTAATTACCGGAATGCCAAATTGCAGGCAATGGGCTATCTCAGAAAGGGTTCCTGCTTCACCCGGAAGCGCCACCACCACATCTGCTGATTTTACCACCAGCACATTCCGAGCTAAACCTAAGCCTGTAGGGATTACAATATCCACAAATTCATTAGCATCATTTTTGTCGTAACTTGGTATAATGCCTATAGTTACGCCACCACCCGCCTTAAAACCGCTACAAACCGCCTTCATTGTCCCGCTTAAGCCTCCACCAACCAGAATTCCCACCACTTCAGCCAATTTTTTGCCCAATTCTTGGGCTTTTTGCTCCACTTCAGCCGTACAACTATGTCCGCCAATGACTCCTACTATCTTCTTTCTCATCTTCTCTGGGAGGGGACGTTTAAACGTCCCCTACATTGTGGATAACCTCATTCCTGAGGGCAGGCTTAAACCTGCCCTACTACTACTCTAAATCAATGCGCCTGGACAGAATCGAACTGTCACACATGGCTCCGGAGGCCATTGCCCTATCCGTTGGGCTACAGGCGCATATCTAAAATAAACTTAACTGTTGTTCACCCTTCTTTTGTTTTTCTTCTTCATCAAAGATTGAAATAATCCCATATTCTCCGTCAAAACCTGCCTTGATATTTACTTTACCTTCGCGCACGCGCAAAACCCCTTGCGCTACGCGGGCAGGAAGACCTTTGAGCAAATCTTCTTTGGAGGCGCGCAATAAAATTTCAAACTCCGTGCCAAATTTGGCTACCACACTACGGTAATCTCTCTCTACTGCCACCGAGGCCTTACCTACACCCCTTGCTTCAGCAATAATCTCATCTAAAGGAATAAGATTTTTAAAAGGAATGTTGTCTTGCGGCACAAATCCTTCTGGCCGGTCAGACAGTGCTTCCACGCGATTCATTACGCCCACAGTTACCGGCTTGCCACATTTCGGACAGCGGCCATTATGCTGCTTTGTCTCTTCAGGCGACCAACGTATCCCGCAAAGCCTGTGCCCATCAAAGTGATATTTTCCTTCCTCGGGGAAAAATTCAAGGGTATATAAAAACTTTTCTCTATCTTTGTTCTTTAATACATTCCTGATGGTCTTATAATCCAATGCACAATTAAAGACATTTGCCTCGCGACCGATTTTAGAAGGACTATGGCTATCCGAATTACTGATTAAGGTAAATTTATCTAACGCTGAGAGCCGCCAATTCATTGCCGGATCCGACGACAAACCAGTTTCCAAGGCAAATATTTTGGGGGTCTGGTCTTCAAAACAATGTTCAATTTTATCAAAACCAGACATCGAGCCAAATAAGGAAAACCAAGGAGTCCAACAATTATGAACAGTTGCAAATTCGCATACATAAGAATTGTCGGCTTCTACTTCTAGGTTATAAACTTTACCCTTATATCCTATTTTAGAGATTTTTCTTATAGGCAGATATGCGTATTTATCATCTAACCATCCATGGCGCGTTGATAGTTTTGTCTTATATCTTTTAAATTCTCTCTCTCTTAACAGACCTAATCTATCTTCAAAAAAAGAAAGATTGCTAAAATGAAAGGTATTATTTCTAGCATAGATCTGTCTAAAACCAATAAAATGCTTTCCTCGTTTTTTATGCTCATCTATCGAATCAACTCCTATCGAAGGAATAACGCCCAGCCTTAAAAATATAATCTTCATCTGGTTCATAAGAATTCTTGATACTGTATATCCCTTATCTCCTCGCCACCACCCCCTGATAATCTCTACTTGTTTTCCCAGAGGTAAATCTAACATCCAATTCGGTAAAGATTTAGAGTGTGCTTTTTTTACCTTTAGATTAGAGTAAAAAAGCTTAGCGAATAATTTACATAAAACCTTGGAGTAAAAAATTAACTCCACTCCTTTTACATCTTGTTTGACTTGCACCTTCGATAATTTAACTCCAAATATCTTTTTCATTAACATCACTACATCATTTATATATTCTTTTTCTTCTTCTAAAAAACAAAAAGAAATACAATCCCTACTATTTGTATACCCCTCAGAAACAAAATACCCTATCAACCTACAAAAATCCTTGGTAATTTTAATATTATTATTTATAAGATTCGTCCTGTTGCCCTTATAAGCAATTTTCCCTCTTCTAAAGATTAACTCACCTGAAATTAGCTGATCAATCTTAATGTTTTTTTTGTCCTTGATTTGTTCATTAAATCTTGGGAAAACCATAATATCGTTTATTTCTATATCTTTTGCCTGAACCCATTCTGAATAATATTGATTAAAGTATTTACGTTTACAGCCTTTATTTTTCAATTGAGAACAGCTTGGCATACAAAAACTACCTCTTGATAGGCAATTTTTATGTGTTTTTATTATATAAAACGGGTGCTCGGGAGTAACCTTAATTCCAGCTCTAAAATAATACGGTACAATCTGTAAAATATCTCCATTATATTCTCTTTGCGAAAGTTTAGTAACTTTCTTAAATCTCATTTTGTGAGTATAGACATAATCTTTTTTTGAAATGTTTTCTATCCTCTTTAACCCCTGAGAGGTATGCACAGAAGTTCCGGGAACAAGACAATGCGCAGGAACTATTATATTATTCTCATCAATATCGAAAATTATGCGCGCCAACTCTTGCGCATCCATACCCAATATCGGTCGGCCATCACTGGCTAAATTCCCGTAGCGCGCCAGTGTCTCATTTATTTTATCCGTAGTTTTAAAAGAGGGGCTAAAAACCACGTTGTGTATACGATAAGTTTTACCTTTCTTAGAATAAATACTGCTGATTTCAGCAGTAAGGATAAAATAAACATCCTGGTACTTGAATAAACCGTTGCCTAAATCCTCTAAATTATGCTTTAATTCCTCCAGCCATAAATGGTGCGTAAAATCGCCTGTGCCCATTAAGGTTATGCCTTTTAATTTTGCCCACTCAGCAATATGTTTTATATCCATATTTCTGCTTGTGGCGCGCGAATATTTAGAATGAATGTGAAAATCAGCAATAAATTCCATTTCCCTCGCTCCGCTCGGGAGTTTACAGTTTACTGTTTAGCAGTTAACAGCACGGTGCTGTAAACTGTACACTGTTCACTGTAAACTATCATCTGTTATTCCTTTTATAATATTGGCGACATTGCCCCAATGCGTTCCCTGCCAATAAATACGCTTACATTGAGGACAGGTAACAAAATTCTCTTGGGTTTTAAATACATATTCAGGAACTTTGTCTTTTAGTTTTTCTTTATCGATATCAACCAGTTCTTCATTACAGATAATACAGCGACTAAACATCTTATCAGAATCTAGTTCTAACTTTAATGTCTTTAGGGCTTCTGACATCTGCTCCTTAATCCTCTCAGCCTGAATCACCACAATTTTAACCCCTCTTGATTGGGGCAATCTGTGGTTACGAGTTAAAATTATGCGGTTATCTCTCAATGCCTGGATAATTAGAGAACTCAGATTATCCTGGTTAAAATAAAGCGTATCATATCCTAAAATCCTCAGCCATTTCGCAAGTCTGCCTAATTCTTTGGTGAGGAGAAATTTCATCCCTTATACGCAACTTTTCCGCCGCAAATCGTATATTCCACAACGCCTTTTAAGGTTTTGCCTAAAAAGGCTGAATTTTTAGATTTAGAAACAAGTTTTTCCTTGGTAACCGTCCATTCTTTTTGCGGATTAATTATGACAATATCTGCATCACTACCTTCGCACAGCGTTCCTTTTTTAAGGCCTAAAATTTGTGCAGGATTATAAGATATTTTCCTCACTAACTCTGGCCAATCAAATAAACCTGCGTGTATTAACTCTGTTATTGCTGCTGCTAATTCAGTTTCAAGGCCTACTACTCCAAATTCTGCCCGTTCAAATTCTATTTCTTTTTCATTTTCTGTGTGTGGTGCGTGATCTGAGGCAATAACATCTATTGCCCCATCAGCTAAACCCTGTTTTATGGCGATAACATCCTCTTTACTTCTTAAAGGAGGGTTCATTTTAAAATTCGTATCAAAACCTAATACTGCCTCTTCATCCAGAGTAAAATGATGTGGAGTCACCTCGCAGGTTACATTTACGCCATTTATCTTGGCTTTTGCAATTAACTCTACTGATTCCTTACAACTTACATGGGCAATATGAACCTTGGCTTTTGTTTTTTTAGCAAGTTCGATGTCTCTGGCTACTCTTTTATATTCGGATTCCTGGGAGATCCCTCTTAAACCCATACGTGTAGATATAATCCCCCGATTAACTTGACCGTCGCCAGAAAGTTTTTTATCTTCGCTGTGACAGATTACAAGCACATCTTCTTCTTTGGCTCCCTTTAATGCTTTCAGCATTAAAGGGTCTGATTCAACTGAAACACCGTCATCAGTTATGGCTATCACGCCTTCCTTTTTTAATTTGGCGATATCAGTTAATTCTTGACCTAGTCGGCCCCGCGTAATTGCTCCTGCAATAAATACATTAGCCTTGGCAGTCTTTTTGATGATTTCTTTGAGTAACTGGGCATTTTCTGGGCAATCAATGGGTGGCTGGGTATTTGGCATAGCCAGAACACTGGTTACTCCAGCGCAAAGCGCTGCCTGTATACCAGTTGCTACTGTTTCTTTATCTTCCCTGCCCGGTTCTCTTAAGTGCACATGCATATCTACAAGTCCGGGGATAACTATTTTGCCGGTTGCATCAATTGTATTATCTGCATCTATTTTTATATTTTTTGCTACTTTGAAAATCTTGGAATTTTCTACTAGGATATCACAAATCTCATCTAAATTATTAGCCGGGTCAACTACCCGGCCATTTTTAATCAGAAGTTTCATCTTTTTTTATATTCTCGTTTGCCTGGGCCACTAAAAAGAGTACTGCCATTCTTACCGCAATTCCATTAGTAACCTGTTCTAGTATCACGGAATTTACGCCATCCGCAACCTCGCTGGACATTTCAATTCCGCGATTTATCGGACCTGGATGCATGACAATAATATTCTTTTTGACTTTTTGCAGTCGCTCTTGTGTAATACCAAAATTTTTAAAGTATTCTAATTGTTTTGGAAAAGCATTCTCTTCGTCACGCTCAAATTGCATCCTTAAAACATTTATGGCATCAGCGTGACGCAGGGCTTCATCAATATCATGCGTAACCTCTACACCCATCTGTTCGATTGCCGGCGGTATAAGTATAGGCGGTGCACAAACTGTAACTTTTGCTCCTAATTTAGTCAATCCCCAAATATTTGAACGTGCCACGCGCGAATGCGCAATATCTCCCACAATACTAATATTTAATCCTGCGACCTTACCTAATTTTTCTCTCAAGGTAAAAATATCTAAGAGCGCCTGCGTGGGATGTTCATGCCAACCATCACCCGCATTAACTACACTTGCCTTAACATGGCGCGCCAGCATTGCTGCTGCACCAGAATAATTATGCCGCACCACAATAATATCTACCTTTAAAGCCTCAATATTTCTACCTGTATCAATAAGGGTTTCGCCTTTACGCACACTGGAGGTCTCTGAAGCAATATTAATCACATCTGCAGAAAGCCTCTTGGCAGCTACCTCAAAGGAAACCCTGGTGCGGGTGGAAGGCTCATAAAATAAATTCACTACGGTCTTACCGCGTAGGGCAGGGACCTTTTTAATCTCGCGCGTGGAAACCTCTTTAAAGGAATCTGTAGTATCTAAGATTAATTCTATCTCTTCTTTGCTCAAATCCTCTAAACCCAAAAGGTCTTTTCTTATCCAGTTTATTGCCATATCAATCCTTCTCTACAATCACTACCTCTTCGCGACCATCTATGTCCTCTAAACGCACTTCCACAGTTTCCTTTTGCGAGGTAGGGATGTTTTTCCCAGCATAATCAGCCCGCACAGGTAATTCTCGGTGTCCGCGATCAACTAAAACTGCCAGCTGTATTGACTTTGGCCGGCCAAAATCCACTAAGGCATCCAAAGCTGCTCTTACAGTTCTTCCAGTATACAAAACATCATCCACTAAGACTAAATTCCTGTCATTAATATCAAAATCTATCTCGGTCTTACGAACCACGGGTTGACTGGCAATCAAAGTTAAGTCATCACGGTATAATGTTATATCTAAGATTCCTACTGGCACATCTTTATCATCGATCTTTTTTATGCATTCGGCTAACCGCTTTGCTAGATAAACTCCGCGATTTCTGATGCCTACTAAACACAAGTTTTCTGTGCCCTTGTTCTTTTCTAAAATCTCATGCGCAATGCGCATTAATGCCCGCGCAATGGCGTCCTTATCCAGTATTTTGGCTTTCTCCCTCATCGCTACCTCTTAAAAAAATACCCTTGGCTTATCTTGCCAAGGGTTATATTGTGTTCTAAAACTCTAATCTTCATTTTCGTCTACCTTGCCGGCCTCTCAAGAGCTGGCTTAAAGGTTCTCAATAATTTTTATAAATATAACATCCAAACCCTTTTTTGTCAAGGCAATATTTTTATATCACTAATACAAACTCGCCACGTGGTTTTTGCCGCTTCAGATCCTCCGATATATCTTTTACCAGACCGCGCTTTACTTCCTCGAATTTCTTGGTTAGTTCTCGGGTGACCACAATCTCTCTTTCGCCAAAGACGGCTTGGATATCTTCTAAAGTTGCTAAAATCCGGTGGCAAGATTCATAAAATACTAGTGTACAGCCCAGCTGTGACAGTTTCTTTAAACGATTCTGGCGGGCCTGAGTACGGTTAGGCAGGAATCCGGCAAAATAGAATTCATGGGTTGGCTTTCCAGAGGCAACCAACGCATTAACAAAAGCAGTGGGGCCGGGAATTACGGTTATGGCAATCTTATTTTTTATGGCCAAATTAATTAGGTTATAACCCGGGTCAAGAATGCCGGGAGTACCGGCATCAGAAACTAAGGCAATGTCTTTGCCTTCTTTTAAAAGCCTAAGTAAATATTCTCCTTTGGTAAACCGATTGTGCTGAAAATAGCTAGTCGTGGGTGTTTTGATATTGTAATGACCAAGTAAAATCTTGGTATGACGCGTATCTTCGCAGGCAATTAAATCTACGCTTCTTAAAACTTCTATTGCCCGCAAGGTTATATCTTTTAAATTACCGATGGGAGTGGCAACTATGTATAACATTATTCAACGGTTACTGACTTCGCAAGGTTTCTAGGCTGGTCTACGTCACAGCCTCTTTTTACGGCAATATGATAGGCCAAGAGTTGTAAAGGCAGCGCAACAATTAAAGGAGAGAAAAATTCATCTATTTTGGGTATGTAAATTACTTCGCCGGTTAATTCCTTTATAGTGCTGTCGCCTTCGCTAGCAAGGGCGATGATTTTGCCCCGGCGGCTGCGTATCTCCTGAATATTGGACACCATCTTCTCATAAATCTTAGATTCAGGCGCAATACAAACTACAGCGCGGTATTCATCAATAAGTGCAATTGGGCCGTGCTTCATCTCCCCAGCCGCATAACCTTCAGCAGGAATATAGGATATCTCTTTTAATTTGAGCGCTCCTTCTAAAGCTGAAGGGTAATTGATGTTTCTGCCCAAAAATAAAAATGAGCCAAAATGCGAATGCCGACGGCTAAGACGCGCAATTTCTTTTTGCTGCTTTAAAATTATATCTTGTAATTTAGGAACTTTTCTTAACTCTTCAAGATATTTATTAATTCTGGATTCGGCTAAATTATTTCTTATCCTGCCAAGATAAAAGGCTAATAAATATAAAGATAAAAGCTGCGCAGTATAAGCCTTAGTTGAGGCAACGCCAATTTCTGGGCCTGCATGAGTATAGATAACCCCATCGGATTCTCGGGTAAGCGTAGAGCCTAACACATTACAAATAGAAAGCACCAAAGCAGCCTTTTTCCTTGCCTCTCTTACGCCTGCCAAAGTATCCGCAGTTTCTCCAGATTGGCTAATCGCAATTACTAAGGTATCTTTATCAATAAGTAAGTCTCTATATCGGAATTCACTTGAGACATCCACGGATGTAGATATAGCACAAATTGATTCTAGAATATACTTTCCCACCAAGCCTGCATGATAAGCTGTGCCACAGGCAACAATAGAGATATTTTTTATATTTTGCAGTTTCTCTTCAGGAATCCTTTGCTCCTCAAAGACAATTTTACCAGTATCTTTTTGGATTCTCATACTCAGAAGACTCTCCATAATTTTAGGCTGCTCATTAATTTCTTTAAGCATGAAATGTCTGTATCCTTGCTTCTGGGCTTGAGTTATGTCCCAACTAATCCGCGTAGGCTTTTTAGAGATTTCCTCTCCATCAAGGTCGCTTATTTTAAATTTGTCTTTAGTTAAGACTACCATTTCATTCTCTTCTAAGAAAACGACATCTTTAGTATAATCCAAAACTGCTGGGATATCCGAGGCTAAAAAATTTTCATTCTTACCCAATCCTATAATTAAAGGACTTCCTAAACGCGCACCTACCAACTTATCCGGCTCTTTTTTCGCAATCACGCCGACAGCAAAAGAACCCTTCAGGAGCCTAAGGGCCCGACGCACTGCCTCCTCAAGCGGAATATCTTTATAGAATTTTTCAATAAGATGCACGATAACCTCTGTATCGGTCTGGCTTCTAAATTGATGGCCTTCTTTGATAAGGTTCGCCTTTAAAGATTCATAATTCTCGATAATCCCGTTATGCACCAGGGCAATCTCACCTGCGCAATCAAAGTGGGGATGGGCATTAACTTGATTAGGCGCACCATGGGTTGCCCAGCGGCAATGGCCAAGGCCGCAGCTGCCAAAAAGCGGCCGGTTTTTCAGCAATTTCTCCAAGTCTTTAACCTTGCCGGGGAGTTTTCTTACAGAGAGGGTTTTTTTCTGACCTAAGTAGTTAACCATGCCACAGGAGTCATAACCGCGGTATTCCAGGCGCGTTAAGCCCTTTAAGAGTATGGGTTGGGCTTGCCTTTCTCCGATATAACCAATTATTCCGCACATTTGAGCACCTTATGTTTTTGTTTAGCGAAATCCCCCGAAGCCCGTAAGAGCTATTAGTGCGCTATGCCAGGGCGTAGGGGGAGAGCACCTTATGTTTTAATCTAGCGAAATCCCATCGAGTTTACGAGATGGGAGAACGCCTCTTAAGGGAAAGAGCACCTTACCAAAAAGCGTCCCCAACCGGATTTGAACCGGTGTCGAGAGCTTGAAAAGCTCTTGTCCTAGACCAGGCTAGACGATGGGGACGTATTTATTCTTCTTCTTCCGCAATCACGGGAGCAACGCAGGAAACGCGGTCTTTATCCCGAAGCTTAATCAGGCGTACGCCCTGGGCAGAGCGGCCAGTTGTGCGAATATCTTTTACTGCGCAACGCAGAAACATTCCGTTTTGCGTAATGACCATCAATTCGTCTCTGTCGCTAACTGTCTTTAAACTTACTGCTTGGCCATTTTTATTGGTTACCTTTATATTAATTACGCCTTTCCCGCCCCGGCTGGTCAGACGATATTCTTCTACAGATGTCCGCTTGGCAAAACCTAATTCAGTAACTGTTAATATGTTGGTACCTTTTTGCGCCAAGACCATGTCAATAACCTCTTCTTTCTTGGCTAAGGTAATTGCGCGCACGCCGCTGGCAGCCCTACCCATATCGCGCACCTTGGCCTCAGAAAACCTTACGGCTTTACCGAGGCGCGTTCCGATGAGTAATTCCTGTTTTCCATCAGTTAGCTCAACACCGATTAGTTCATCGCCTTTTTCTAATGTGATTCCGATAATTCCGCCTTTACGTGGATTGCTATAAGCATCGAGTCTTGTCTTTTTAATCTTGCCTTGCTTAGTCACCATCACCAAAAATTTATCCGCAGAAAATTCCTTAACCGGGACTGTCGAGCTGATCTTAGAGAGGGCTTGCATCTGAACAAGGTTAATTATGGCCTTGCCTTTAGAGGCGCGGCTGCCTTGAGGAATTTCATAAACTTTTAGCCAATGCACCTGGCCTTTATCTGTAAAAATCAATAAATAATCTCTTGTGGAAGCCACAAATAAATGCTCAATAAAATCTTCCTCTTTAACTTCAGCACCAGTCGCTCCTTTTCCGCCCCGTTTTTGTTTACGATAAGCGCTTACCGGCAGGCGTTTAATATAGCCTCCATGGCTTATGGTTACGACAACATCTTCTTCGGCAATTAAATCTTCAACCTCCAGCTCCTCCGCCTCTCCCACAATCTCAGTTCTGCGCTCATCACCATATTTTTTCTTTAAATTTTCCAATTCTTCCTTAATAATTGCTTCTACCTTTTTTCCAGAAGCAAGGATTGCCTTGCACATCTCTATCTTTTTTAATAACTCTGCGTATTCTGCGTCAATCTTATCGCGCTCAAGAGCAGTTAAGCGCTGTAGCTGCATCTCTAAAATTGCCTGGGATTGTGCCTGGGAAAGCTCAAACTCCTTCATCAAGCGCTCTTTGGCAATTTCTGTATTTTTGGAGGTTTTAATGGCCTTAATAATCCGGTCTATGTATTTAAGCGCGATTTTTAAGCCCTCTAAGATATGCGCTCTTTTTAAGGCCTTGTCTAACTCAAACTGGGTCCTGCGACGGATGATTTCCTTGCGATGCGCAATATAAGCGTCCAGCACCTGGCGTAAATTCAAAATCCGCGGCCGGTTATCCACTAAAGCCAGCATAATAATTCCAAAGGTGCTTTCCAGTTGCGTGTGCTTAAAGAGCTGGTTTAAGATAATCTGCTCTTCTACATCGCGCTTAAGCTCAATGACAATGCGCATACCCTCTCTATCCGATTCGTCCCGGATATCAGAAATACCTTCTATTTTTTTTTCATCTACTAAGCCAGCGATAGCCTCGATAAGACCGGCTTTCTGCACCTGATAAGGAATCTCGGTTACCACAATTAAATCTTTGCCGCCCTTTTGATGCTCAACAGTCGCCCGGGCACGCACTAAGAGCTTACCTCTTCCGGTGGCATATGCCTCCCGGATTCCATCTTTGCCGCAAATAATTCCTCCGGTAGGAAAGTCCGGCGCCTTGATATAGCGCATCAGGTCCTTAAGCTCTGTTTCAGGATGATCCAGTAAATAAATAATGGCATCCGCAACCTCATTTAAATTATGCGAAGGTATATTTGTGGCCATGCCTACGGCAATACCGCTTGAGCCGTTTACCAAAAGATTGGGTAGAGTCGCGGGTAAAAGTAATGGCTCTTTTAGAGATGCGTCAAAGTTCGGGCCGAAGTTGACCGTGTCTTTGTCAATATCCCCGAGCATCTCTTCGGAAATAGCGGCGAGACGCGCTTCTGTATTATGGCTAATAAATCCGTTTGAAACAAACGAGTGACAATGACTATCTACTCTCAAAGAATAAACTTTCTCTTTTCCGGCGCGAGTAACCGAAACAATTTTATCGAATAAATAATAATTCTTAAGCAGCATCTGGATGAAATTTAGATCCCGATAGCCCAATAAGCCCGTTAGCTGATTATAATATTTTTCGAGTTTTGGGTACCTGTCTAAATTGTGCTTCAGGAGCCAATTTTTATTGTTCCAATTTAATGTATCTTTTATATATTTGTTTCTTAAATAGGCGCTTAAATACGGAATGTAGTCGGCCTTCGGCATTGCTTTTCTATCTATGTTGATCTGTGAAAACTTTTCAAGCCTAGCGACTTTTTCTTTTGTCAAAAACCCGATATTGTCTTTAAAACAATTTATATTGTCTACTCCTCTAATAAAAAGTTTATATTCTCTCTTTCTTTTATTGTTATGCCATACAGTAGAAATTATCCCAAACCTTAAAAGAATAACTTGAATTTCTTTAAGCAATAATTCGCTGGAGGAAGCACAGTCTATGATAGGCGCTCTCCCACTGAGGTAAATACTGCCGTCTCCTTCAAAAAATCCTCTCAAAAATGCCCCCATAGATTTCTTAGTGGCGTGAAACATAATTTTAGGTATGCTTTTTTTATGGGAAGTAATATTGTTCAGCCCTAGGCCCTTTAGAAATTTAACAATATGTGCGGAGCAAATCTCAAAATAGGAACATTCTTTCCTGCCGTAACTTAACGGTCCTCTTTTTTGTTCATAAATTGCACACCCAGGGAAAATCTTTTTGAATGCATGCCGAAATGTATCTAGAAATTCTGCATCCGTGTTACAAAATCCTATCTTGTAAGTCCTATTTTTTTTACTTATGGATATATAACCTTCCGCCAGAATCGCTCCCATTAAAAAAGACAAATCTACGCTTAAGCGCGGAGGTAGTGGATAAACCCTAGCGTGAGAATACTTATAATTCTTTATTATTTTGGGGAAATATGGCTTTAGAATCGGCTCTTGCGAAGACCAAAGACCATCGCTTCTATCGATAACAGCAAAATCCCCTTTTTTTAGATCCTTCATTAATTTCCAAGTAAAAGCGGGCTTGCCCTTGCTATCTTTTTGAAGGATTAAAATAGGATGATTTAATGTCCCTCTTAACTCATAGCCTTTAAATGTTTTGGTTTTTAAAATGGGACGGATGCCAGAGTCAAACCATTTAGAAGCTACATTTATCTTTTTTCCCAAAGATAAAACTTTTAACGAAATGTCTTCTTTATCAGAAATCTCATCAATTCTTTCCAGGCAGCGGTTAGTAACAACAAAAGTGTCGCCAGTAACGCAATATCTCATCGCCGCAGCAGAATCCCCGTCGATCGATCCAAAATTTCCTTGTCCATCCACCAAAGGATATCTTAATGAAAAATCCTGCGCCATTCTTACCAGCGCATCGTATACCGCTATATCCCCATGTGGATGATATTTTCCTAAAACTTCGCCTGTCACGCGCGCACATTTCTTGTATGGCTTATCGTGTTCGAGATTGAGCTCCTTCATCGCGTACAAAATTCTTCGGTGCACCGGCTTTAAGCCATCGCGCACATCCGGAAGGGCCCTGCCTACAATTACGCTCATAGCATAATTAAGGTATGAGTCCTTAACCTCTTCTTCAATGTATCTGGGAACTATTTTTTCGTTACGGGTGTACATATCTATATATCCAAGTTCTTCACCTGATGGGCATAGTCTTCAATAAATTTCCGGCGCGGCTCAACCTGGTCGCCCATTAAGACCGTAAACATCTTATCTGCCTCTACAGCATCCTCCAGTATCACTTTTAAAATAGTGCGTTTTTCTGGATCCATGGTTGTTTCCCAAAGTTGCTGCGGATTCATCTCTCCTAAACCTTTGTATCTTTGAATATGCATGCCCTTAGTAGCTGCTTCTTTGATATAGCCTAAAACCTCCCTTAAAGAAAAGAGGTTTTTCTGCTCTTGTTCATTAGTAATACGATATAAGGGCTTGAACTTTTTCTCTGCCCCTGGCTTTATAGCCTCTTTTTCAGCAAGCACTTCAGGGCCGTAGGTAGAAATATCCAGTCCTAATTTCTCGATTTTGGCCACAATCTGCTCAACCTCTTGTGCTTCAAAGAGTTCCAATAAATCTAAATCACTTTCCTTGTTTTCTTTTTCTGTAAACCCGGCTAATTCTTTATCAGAATAGAGAAACTGGTCTTTCCCCTCCACTTTTACCCTATAAATAGGCAATTTTTTGGTTTTTGGATGTCTAAAGGCAAGATATTTTGTAAAATCTACTCCCTTCTTCTCTAAAACCTTCCCTCGCCTCTCCATCTCTACTAGTAAATAGAGCAGGTCTTTAAACTTATTGTCCGTAAATACCTCTTTGTCTTTTAGGCGCGCAAACTTATGCCCCTCTCTACCCAGGTCTAAAACCAGCTCATTCATCTGCTCTTCTGTCTGAATATACTCTTCGCGCTGGCCGCGCTTTATTTTAAAAAGAGGCGGTTGGGCAATATAAACATAACCGTCCTCAATAAGTTTGGGAAATTGGCGATATAACAATGTCAACAAAAGGGTGCGGATGTGGCTACCATCTGAATCTGCATCAGCCATAAGCACAATTTTATGATAACGCAATTTTGTAATATCGAACTCATCGCTTACGCTTGTTCCTAAAGCGGTAATTATAGTGCGAATTTCCTCATTGGATAAAATCTTGTCCAGGCGCGCCTTTTCCACATTCAAGATTTTTCCTTTGATAGGAAGTATGGCTTGAAACCGACGATCGCGGCCTTGTTTGGCGCTGTTGTGCACAAATACGCCGCCTGCCAAAGCAAAATTATGTGTGTTTGGAACCTCTATATCGTAAACATCAATGTTTTCTTTTATCCTTTCCATAGATTTAATTTTGTGATTATAATTCTTCACTGCTTCTAGCAATACGGTCTCATCGTTATCAAAAAATCTGGTTAATAATGTCTCGAGTTTAACTATATTGGCATTGCGCTTTGGGGTGGCCTTTCTTTCTTGTTCATACAAGTCAAGGTTTTCGTATCGTTCATAAATTATTCTTGCAAATGCCAAGCTTGAATTTAAATAAACTCTATCATACGCAATCCTTCTTTTCTTTCTGAATTCCGCAGTCCATTGCTCAGAAGTCTTTTTGCGCCTCCATTCCAGAAGACTAATATCCGACCACTCCTGTTTTGCCTTTTGAGAAAGGTGTTCTTTGACCTCGGGATGCTTTAGAAAATATCTTTTTACTCTGTCGGCCTGCTCAAGGCGGTTTTCTTCCCGAGACCAATATTGCTTTTGAGCAAGGTTCAACAGATGAGCATTCTGTTTTCTATAATCTGGGTGGGTGCGATAAAATTCCAAAAACTTATTCAACATATACTGCTTATAAGACAAGTCTTGCCATTGTTTTTTGGCCCTGGCACTTAAAACCTCCCCTAATCTCTCTTTCATAATTTTAGAAATCCTTTGGCGATACTCGGGAGATCTTTTGATTTTATTGCATTTCTCTATAGCTTTTTTTGAATGAAGGCTAAATTTAATTTGTTCTCTGTGAAGCTGCAGATGCTCATCCGCTTTCATCCTAATTATATTACTAGGATTGTTATTTAATTTATTAAAATCTTTATGGTGTTTATGCGGTCCGCTCTTCTCTTGATACGCAGCATTCTCTATATTATACCTATCTGCTAATAAATGGGTGAATACCCACTTGTGTGTTGCTGGATCCAAAACCATCTCATAACCTTCAATAGTAATCCTGCCTTCTAGGCGGGATATTTTTTTCCGTAACGCCATAAGGCTCATCCCGGCTTTTAAAAACTGCGCTTGCAAGTAAAAGCCATCTCTCAGCATAAAGCGGTGGTCTGGGGTACAAATAAGCTCTTCATCATTATCTAAAATAATTTTAATAACTTCGGCGTTTCGCTTAGTCACTCTAGGATTTAATATAGGCGCAATACTAATGTGCCCCTTGTCATTTATAGTGTAGCAAAAATTTCTCTTTCCCTGCTTATCCTCCTCAACTAACTCTTTAAAAGAAAGAGCTCTGCCATCAGTTAAAGCAACTTTAGTATCTCCATCCCAACATCCGCCGGCACTGTCGCCCTCCACAATATACAGCTCACATAAAGCCGGATCCCTTTCTGAGCAATCTGCTAATTTACCGGGTAGCCCTGCTCCTTCTAAGGCGCCTTTTCTACGCGTAAGTTCTCTTGCCTTGCGCGCTGCCTCGCGTGCATGCGAGGCAATGACCACTTTTTCGATGATTTTATTAGCTACTGAGGGGTTCTCTTCAAAGTAGGCAGAGAGAAAATCTAAGCTCACCGACGCCACTAGGCCTTCTACCTCAGAATTACCTAATTTAGTTTTGGTTTGCCCTTCAAATTGCGGATTAGGAACCTTGACGCTGATTACTGCGGTTATACCTTCTCGCGCGTCATCTCCGCTAATATCAATTCCCTCGGCCTTGATTAAATTCTTGGTTTTGGCATACTGGTTTATCGCGCGCGTCAGGGCAGATTTAAAACCTGACAAATGCGTTCCGCCCTCAATAGTGTTAATATTATTAGCAAAAGAAAAGATGGCCTCGGCATAACCATCATTATATTGAAGGGCTACTTCAGTAATAATGTCGTCCTGGGTCTTCTGAAAATAAATCACCTTCTGATGCAGGGGATTTTTATTTTTGTTAAGGTGCTCTACAAAGGAGACAACCCCGCCGGAAAATTCAAAAATCGCTTCTTTATCAGTGCGCTCGTCCTCTAACTTTATCTTAAGGCCCTTATTCAAAAAAGCCAGTTCTCTTAAGCGCTGGGCTAAGATATCATAGGAAAAATCTATTTTGCTAAAAATAGTTTTATCGGGCTTAAAGGTAACTTTTGTACCAGTGGTTGAGCTTTTACCAATTACAGTCAGCTTGGAAACAGTCTTTCCGCGTTCGTAGCGCTGATGATAAATCTTTTCATCCCTTTTAACCTCGACTTCCAGCCAATCTGAAAGCGCATTAACCACACTTACTCCCACGCCATGTAACCCACCCGCAACTCTATAAACCCGGTGGTCAAATTTACTTCCTGCATGTAGCGTAGTAAGGGCCACCTCTACTGCTGGTTTCTTTTCAGTTTTGTGTATATCTACAGGGATGCCCCGGCCGTCATCTATAACGCCCACACTGTTATCTGGATGCACATTTACTTGTATATTTTTACAGTAACCCGCTAATGCCTCATCAACAGAATTATCCACCACTTCCTCTACCAGATGGTGTAAGCCACGCACAGATGTATCACCGATATACATAGCGGGCCTGCGTCTAACTGCTTCTATGCCCTCTAAAACCTGAATGGTGGTGGCATCATAAGCCTTACCACTATGCGGCGTAGCAGTATCCTCTTTAACAGATTTATCAGACTGCAGGACTTTTTTGCTGCGGGCTTTCTTAGGTTTTGCTTTTTTCTTTTTTCCCGAATCAGCTAATTCTTTTAGTGTCGGTTCGGGATCCCGACGACTCTCTTTTTTATTCTTCATTTTTCGGGTCACTTTATCTCCCCAAGATAAAAGCGGATATCTTTTAAATTATTAGATTTCTTATTTAACACAGCTAATAAAGTTTCTTTTTTTAAATTCAATTTGTAAAGCCATGCTGATGAATCCACATTTAGCGCCAGAATACCGCCCCTAAAATAATTAAGCTTTGTATGCATAAGCTCTTTTTTTGCCAAGGCCTTTTTAAGCAAGCCCCAGGGCTCATCGCTGGCGGCGCTTTTTCTTTTCTTGTCCCATTCCCCCATCACGCTTTTCACTGTTTTTTTTACAGCTTCCATGTTCAATGAGCAGATAACTTACGGAGTGACCCGCCTATCTAAATAGAATCAAGGCGGGATCCCGCCATATAAATAGATGATTGGCGGGAAAACGACGTAAGTTATAGCTACCTCGTTTAAAATTATCTCTAAGCGTCTTGCGAATTAACCTAAGCGCATAGGCAAAACAATATAAATATACCCATCGATACGCATAACGCCCGGCTTTTCACTGTCGGTTAACTCAAATTCTATTGTCTCAACTGTAAGATTCTTTAAAACGTCTGTTAGATAATTGGGGTTAAAACCAATGGCCATTTCTTTTCCTTGATACTCCATATCTAGTTCTTCGCGAGATTCGCCAATATCAGGAGTGGATTTAGAAATCACTAATTTATTTTTAAAAACCTCTAGTTTTACTGCCTGATAATCCGGGGTAGCAAGTAATCCCGCTCTTCTTACCGCTAATAAAAACTGCGTACGATCAATCCTTATTTTATTCTCGGAGGGGGGAGGAATCACCTGGCGATAATCAGGAAATTCGCCCTCAATAAGACGGGAAATTACCACCACATTACCCAAATCAAACAATACCTGATTATTTCCTAATAACAAACTCAGTTCCCCTTCATCTTTTAAGTTGCGATTCAATTCGTGGATTGTCTTTATGGGTATAATAATATTAATATCCCTGTCTATGCCCTGGCTGAGTTTCTTCTCAATAATTGCTAACCTCCTGCCATCCGTGGCTACAAGAGTAAGATTGTTTTTATTAATTTTAAAAAGGATGCCGTTTAAGATGTGTCTGGTTTCATCAAAAGATACTGCGAAGGAGGTCAAATTTAATACCTGCTTTAATCCCGCCTGTTCTAACTTAATAACCTCTTTATCTTTAAATTCAGGCAGTTTGGGGAATTCTTCGCGGGCTAACCCCATAATTTTAAACTGGCATAACCCTGTCTCAATAACAACTAGATTGTTTTTTTTGCTAGCTATACTCACATCTCCAGAAGGCAATTCCTTTATAATATCACTAAATCTTTTTGCGGGTAGCGTGATTGCGCCTTGTTCTTGAATATCAACAGGAATTACACAGCTAATTCCAATATCCAAGTCTGTTGCGGTTAATTTTATTCCGTCTTGCTGTGTTTCAATTAGGATGTTGGAAAGAATTGGTAGCGTGGATCTAACACCAATAACATTTTGTACAGCTTGTATTCCACCAACTAAAATTTCTTTATTGGTTTTAAACTTCATCTTCCTCTCCTTTTACTATTAAAGATTATATATCATATTAGTAGTAATAAAGACCCATTTTGTTTAAAAACCCCCAACGCTTTATTTTTTATTATGTTATATAAATTATTTTTGTGGATAAGGTGTATAATTTATTGTTTAATAATCTGTATAACCTTACTAACTCTTTCTTTTAATTCATCGTTTTTGTTTAATTGCTCTTGTATTTTTTTATATGAATGCAAAACCGTAGTGTGGTCTTTCCCCCCAAAAACCCCCCCTATTTCCGGCAGAGACAAGTCTGTTAATTCCCTGCTTAAATACATTGCTATTTGTCTGGGTAAAACTATGGTTTTATTCCGCCTTTTTGTCTTGAGATCTTGTAATGATACCCCAAATTCTTCAGCTACGGCCCGTTGTATAAAATCCACCGTAATTAATTTTTTGGGTTCTTTTAAAAGGTCTTTTAGAACCCCCCTTGCTAATTCCAGGGTTATGGGCTTTTCCTCTAATAAGGAATAGGCAATTGTGCGAATTAAAGCACCCTCTAATTCCCGGATATTAGTTTTAATAAGTTGGGCGATAAAAAACATGACCTCATCTGGCACAGGTACGGGCTCTCTTTCTGTTTTCTTTTTTAGGATAGCTACGCGTGTCTCTAAATCCGGTGGCTGGATATCAGTAGTAAGCCCCCAGCTAAACCTAGAAACCAGACGCTCTTGTAAATTGGCTATTTCTTTGGGCGGTCTATCTGAAGAAAAAACAATCTGTTTGTGGGCATCATATAAAGCATTAAAAGTATGAAAAAACTCCTCCTGCGTAGATTCTTTGCCTGCGATAAAATGGATGTCATCAATAACCAACACATCTACGCCTCTATATTTCTGCCTGAAATTGGAGGTGGAACGGTGCTGGATGGCATCAATAAGCTCGTTGGTAAACCTTTCCGAAGGAGTATAATACACCTTTAAATTAGCTACTGCCTTACTTTTAATATGATGGCAGATTGCCTGGATGAGGTGCGTTTTACCTAATCCCACTCCACCGTAAATAAAGAGAGGATTATAAGCCTTGGCAGGAGATTCTGCTACTGCTAAGGAATAAGCGTGCGCATGGCGATTAGAAGGGCCCACCACAAAGTTCTCAAAGGTGTATCGGGAATTTAGTTGCAGGCCACTATAAAGTCCGGATGGCTTAATATGAGAAGCCAGGGATGGTGTTTTGCTGACTGGAGGCATACCAGCGGTGCCGATTGCAAAATCAACCTCAAAGTCTTGCTGGGCATATTTTTTAATTGCCTCCCGGATTGGCTCTTCATAGTATTCTTCCACCCATTCCTTAAAGAAAGTATCAGGCGCTTCTAGAATTAAGCTATTTTCATTTTTTAATTTTGCTTTTAAAGGCAAAATCCAGGTTTCAAAAACATTCTCTCCAAGTTTATTTTTTAAGTAATCCTGGGCCTGCTGCCAAATTTTTATTATCTCAACCATAAGATTCTGCTAGGAGAATTAACAACTTATCCACAACTTGTATAAGTCTGTGGAAAAGCAAAACAGCATCTTAATTATTATATCAGAGTTAAATCAGGTTACAAGAAGAAAAGATAAATCCTTTTGTAAAGTTTATAGACATGGGAAACGCTCTTGTTCTTTGGCGGGCGTCTTGGGCTGATTTCGAGTCCCGAAGTAACGTCGGGACGAGAAACAGCCCAAGACAGGACCCGCTAAACCGTTACCGATGTCGATACACAATACAAAAATATAAATCTTTTAGAAACGCGCACTATTATACAACAATTTTTTTAAGCGTCAACAAAAAAAACAATTCCAGCCATTGACTTAATTTGTTTTTATGTTATAATTAAAACCTTATGAAAAAAAATCTTAAAACGCCCACAATTATTGTGGGTAAAAAAAGACACGGGTTTCGCAGTAGAATGGCGACGAAGTCTGGCAGACAGATATTAGCTCGTCGGCGTAAAAAGGGAAGAAAAAGAATTTGTATTTGATGTTAGAAAGAATAACCATTAATTTTATAGAGGTATATCAAAAATACCTAAGGATGGTTCTCCCTTGCTCTTGCCGGTTTTTGCCTACCTGCTCTGAATATGCAAAGCAAGCAATTTTAAAGCACGGCTTTTTCAAAGGGATGCTTTTGGCAAGTGCCAGGCTATTACAATGTCATCCTTTCTCTGGAAAAGCCGGCAACGATCCATTATTATAATATGGAGAAACGTTTAATTTTAGCTATAGCCCTGTCATTGTTAATTTTATTAACCTGGTCAGCATGGGTTTCAAAGATATATCATATTGAAAATAAAGAAGTTACGACAAAAAGCTTGATTCCTGCCCAGAATCTGGCTAAAGAAACCCCTACTCTCATTCCTCAGCCGGAAGAATTACCTAGCCCCCTTCTATTTAATTACTCTCAAGAAAAATTCGCGATTACCTTTATTGAGTCCCAAGCAGCCATAAAAGAGGCAACTTTTAAGAACTATCAGGACTGCAAGTTACTTTTACAATATGGATTCTTATTAGGCGATAAAACCTTTAATTTTAAAAAAGAAAGCATTACGCCCGATACTGTAGTTTTTGTCCATTCTGACCCAAATAAAGTCGTCACCAAGAAATTTATTTTTTCTAAGTCTAATTATAACATTGACTTAGAAATAAAAATTCAAAATTTGTCCTCTTTGCCAATAAGTTTTAATTTACCTTTAATTCTCGGGGCCTTGGATTTTTCTCCTAAGAATCTGGAAGCGCGTTTTCAAGATGTTGCGGTGGCCACAAAAGAAAAGACTTTGCGCCTTAATGCGCGCAGGGACCTGCAGTTTGCAGAGATAAAATTTTTGAGTCTGAGGGATAGGTATTTTTGCGCAATTATCGAACCGGAATCAAACCACTACACAGGATTTATTCAAAAGATAAATTCTGGGAAGTCAAATATTGGCTTATCCTTTGCAGATTTTGTTTTAGCTGGAGGAGAGCAAATTGAGCGGAGATTTCGTATCTATTTGGGACCACAAGACTTGCGAATAATAAACAGCATTAACCCTGAATGGTCGCAAGTTATATATTATGGTACTTTTGATTTTATTTCCCAAATTCTCTTAAATGCGCTGGAATTTCTTTATCGCTTAGTGCATAATTGGGGCGGGGCAATTGTGATTTTGAGCTTAGGGGTTTATCTTCTTCTTTTCCCCCTAACTCTGAAACAGATGAGCTCTATGAAAGAGATGCAAAAACTTCAGCCCAAAATTGAGGAATTGCGCAAGGTTTACAAAGATAATCCGCAAAAATTAAACAAAGAAATTATGGAGTTATATCGGCAGCATAAGGTTAACCCGCTTGGCGGGTGCCTGCCATTAGTCTTGCAGATGCCTATATTCTTTGCGCTTTATCAAGCCCTGATGCGTTCAGTAGCCTTAAAAGGAGCAAAATTTTTATGGATAAAAGATTTATCCGCTCCGGATCGGCTTTTTATTTTACCTACTTCTTTACCCATCTTAGGTAATGAAATTAATATTCTGCCAATTTTAATGGCTGTTGGTATGTTTATCCAGCAAAAAATCTCTGCCGGCGCTACAAGTAGCGCTTCTGCTGAACAGCAGAAATTGATGATGGCATTGTTTCCGCTTTTATTTGGTTTTATTTTCTATCATATGCCCTCGGGCCTAGTTTTATATTGGTTTATAAATAGCACATTTATGTTATTCTATCAAATACGGATGATGCGCTTAAAATGAAACCAAAAGAAAGCATTGAGATAGAAGGTAAAACCGTAGAAGAAGCAGTAAAAAGGGCGCTAAAAGAATTAAGGCTGCCTCGGGATAGGGTAAAAATCGAGGTGCTTTCTGAAGAAGAAAAGGGTCTTTTTGGTATGCCAGGCGCAAAGCCAGCTAAAATTAGAGTTACCATAATAAGAGCTAAAGAAAATACTTGACAAACCGCTTATTTTTAAGATAATGGAGCCCATCCAGTCTAAAGCCGGGGTTCCTAAGGGCCCTAAAAGCTGGATACTCAAGCAGTCACAATTCATCCGCGCCCTAAAGGGCGCAGTTTTAGGCTGCGGAGTATAAATTTAGCTAGATTTGGATAGTTCCTCAAGGAACATAGCGTAACTATATAAATTGCAATGGGTAAAATTATTACATTTTGCAATCAAAAGGGTGGCACCGGGAAAACAACCTCGGCAATAAATATTGCCGCATTTGTAGCTTTAGCGGCTAAAAAAGTTATGCTTGTTGATTTAGATCCTCAGGCAAATGCTACCAGCGGCGTAGGCATAGATAAGCATAATATTAAGAAAAGCACTTATCATGTGCTTTTGGAAGAGTTGGAGATAAAGGAGATTTTGCAGCCCACTGCCATTAACAATCTTTGGTTAGCTCCTTCCAACCTGGATTTGACTGGCGCAGAAGTGGAATTAGTAGGGGCCTTAGGTAGAGAATACAGGCTAAAAAAAGCTTTACAAATAGAAAAAGATAATTTTGATTTTATAATTATTGATTCACCGCCTTCTTTGGGATTGTTGACCATAAACGCCTTAAGCGCAGCAGATTCAGTATTGATACCTGTGCAGTGCGAATATTACGCCTTAGAAGGATTAACGCAACTCAATAATACTATTAGACTTGTGAAAGATAATATTAATCCCAGCCTGACAATTGAAGGAGTGCTTCTTACTATGGCGGATTTTCGCACCAACCTTACCAAAGAGGTGATTAAAGAGGTAAGAAATTATTTTAAAGAAAAAGTTTATCAGACTGTTATTCCGCGCAATATCCGCTTAACTGAAGCCCCGGGTTTTGGCAAGCCCATTGTCTTATATGATAAAGACTCTTTAGGTAGCCAAAGATATGAAGAATTAAGCCGAGAACTTTTAGGCATTCCTATAAACCCTAGTCCAGTGGTACAAGAAGGAGAAGCAGAATGGAAAGAAAAGCTTTAGGAAAAGGAATTAGTGCTTTAATTCCCGAAAAAGAAGGGCGAGAAGATAAGATTATTTATGTCCAATCTGACCAAATCAAGCCCAATCCTTTTCAGCCGCGCGAGGATTTTGCTGAGCAGGGTATTCAAGAATTAGCCCAATCTATAAAAGAAAAAGGCGTGATTCAACCACTCTTAGTGAGGCGAAAAGGTGATTATTTTGAATTGATTGCCGGTGAAAGAAGGCTGCGTGCTGCTAACCTATTGGGAATCAAAGAGTTACCAATTATAGTCAAGGATGTTCAGGACCAGGATTCTTTAGAATTAGCCCTAATTGAAAATGTCCAAAGACAGGGCCTTAATCCCATTGAGCAAGCGCACGCCTATCGGTATCTTATTGATAAATTTCAAGTTACACAAGAAAAGATTAGTGCAGTTTTAGGTAAAGCCAGGGTTTCCATTACTAACATATTGCGATTATTGAGCTTACCACAAGAAATCCAGGGGGAGATAAAAAAGGGCCGCATATCTTTTGCGCATGGAAGAGCACTTTTAGAATTAGAAGATGCAAATCAACAGCGCAGGTTAACCCAGGAAGTTATTTCTAAGGATTTGTCTGTAAGGGAGCTTGAGAATCTAATTAAAATGCAGCGGCCAAGAGCTAAGCGCAGAATAGGGCAAGCCGAGCGCGATCCTCAGGTAAAGGTTTTAGAAGAAGAACTGCAACATATTTTAGCTACCAGGGTAAGGGTAAGCAAAAGAAAAAAACGCGGGCATATGCTCATTGAATTTTATTCTGATGAAGATTTGGAGAGGATTATAAATATTATGAGGAGAGGAAGAGAAAAATGAACCAGGCAACTTTAATTCTCATAAAACCCGATGGCTTGAAAAAATCTTTAACCGGAAATATCTTAACCCGTTTATCTGAAACAAAACTGGAGATTGTAGCAGCTAAGATGATACGCGTTTCTCAGGAATTGGCTGAAGAGCATTATAGACACCTGAAGGATAAACCATTTTTTGAGGAATTAATAAAGTATATTCTGGGAGAGCTACATGACCGTCGTAAAGTTATGGCGCTTATCTATTGGGGAAAGGATGCGATAAAAAAATGTAGAGAGCTTGCAGGCGCTACTAACCCTGAAGAAGCAGAGCCGACTTCAATACGCGGCTCTTACGGCAGAATCACTACATCGGGTGTTTATGAAAACGTGATTCATGTGTCTTCAAATGAAGAAGAAGCAGAAAGAGAGATAAAACTTTGGTTTGGACCCGATGAAATTATCGTGGATTTATATCCTACAAAAGAAATTACAGAAAAGGAATGCAAGATTAAGGCCTGGGTTTAAAAAGGGGAATAAGTATGATAAACAGCATGACTGGTTTTGGCACTAAAGAAGCAGTGATTGCTAATTTAGGCAAGATGCGCATGGAATTAAGAAGCACAAATCATAAATTTTTAGAGGTTGTATTTCATATACCCGAAGCGCTAATTTCTTTAGAAGATAAGATAAAAAAAGAAATCGAAGCAAAGGTCAAGAGAGGAAGGCTCACCTGCGTAATAACCTTTATGGCCGGGGAAACCTCGTCTGTATTTATAAATAAGGCACTGCTTAAGAATTATATCTTGAATCTAAAAAACATAAAAAAACAATTTCAACTCAAAGACGAAATCAGCATTAATACGCTTGTGCATCTGCCCGGAGTTTTGTCTTTAGGGGAGAATAAGATAAATAAAATGGGAGTTTGGCCCCGCTTAAAAATTTTAGTAAACCAGACAGTAAATGATCTTTTAAAAATGCGCCAGAAGGAAGGCAGGGCATTATCTGTCTTTTTAAAAAAGCGGGCAGAACTGCTTAGGGCAGAGCTAAATATGATTAAAATACGCTTTAAGAAAGTTATAAAAGAGAAATTGGCGAAATTACCGACAAATGAGGAGCGCGTAAGTTTCTTAAAAGAAACAGATATTGCAGAGGAGACAGAAAGGTTAACATTCCATATCCGCAATTTTCAAAATAAACTGCTTAAATCCGGCCCTCTGGGCAAAGAATTGGATTTTATTGCCCAAGAGATGCAACGGGAAGCAAATACTATGGCAGCTAAATCATTTGATACGGTTATTTCTTCTCGGGCTGTACAGATAAAAAGCCAGATTGAGAAAATACGCGAGCAGGTGCAGAATATAGAATGATATTTGTGATTTCTGGGCCTTCGGGCTCGGGAAAGACTACGCTACGCAAAGAATTAGTTAAAGATAAAGAATTAAAGCCAAGATTAGCCAACTCTATTTCTTTTACTACCCGGCCCAAAAGGTTGGGTGAGCAAAATGGGAAAGGCTATTTTTTTATCTCCGAAGAGGAATTTAAAAAGAAACTAAAAGTAAAAAAAATCCTTGAATGGACGGAATATCTGGGTTATTATTACGGAACACCCAAAGATTTTGCAGAAACACAACTTAAAAAAAGAAAGCACTTAATTCTGTGCTTGGATTTAAAAGGCGCTGCCAGAATAAAGCAGCTTTATCCAAAAAATACAGTAACCGTCTTTATCCTGCCGCCATCGTTTGATACGCTTGGAGATAGGATAGGGAGGCGCTGTAAACAAACACGTCAGCAGGAGATAGCTCAACGTTTAAGGCTGGCAAAAAAAGAGCTTTTGGCTGCGTCTAAATTTGATTATTCGGTGGTGAATGAAAATTTAGCTCAGGCGGTTAAGGATTTAAAATATATTATTCTAAAAGAAATAGCGAGGTAAATATGGTTTATGTCCCCCTAGAAAGGCTTTTAGATAAAAGTAATGGCTCAATCTATAAGCTGGTGATCCTGGCGTCAAAGAGGGCTTTGGAGATTGCTGAAGGCCAACCAAAATTAGTGGAAGCAAGTGCTACTACCAAGCCTTCTACTTTGGCCTTGTATGAGATAGCAGAAAACAAAGTGCAGTCCAGGAAAATAAAACCGAAAGAATAATCAAGTGGCGAAAAAAAGAAATATTATTTTAGGCGTAACTGCCAGCATCGCCATATATAAGGCCTGCGAGATTGTGCGCAGGCTCAAAGAGGAGGCCTTTTCTGTTTCTGTGGTGATGACCAAAGAGGCAGAAGAGCTGATTAAACCGATTGTCTTTCAGGGTTTATCCGGTAATAAAGTTTACCGGGGATTGTTTGAAGAGCTAGAGGGCTGGGAAATAGGGCATGTGTCTTTGGCAGAAAAAGCAGATTTAGTTTTGGTTGCTCCGGCAACCGCAAATATCATTGCTAAGATTACCTCAGGAACCTGCGATGATTTATTGACCTGCGTAATTTGCGCCACCAAAGCCCTGGTTTTAATTGCTCCGGCAATGAATGAGAATATGTATAAGAATAAAATTACGCAAGGCAACATCAAGAAATTAAAATCCTTGGGTTATAAATTTATTGAACCAAGAGTGGGGAGGCTGGCCTGCGGCAAGGTGGGCGTGGGTTGTTTAGCAGAACTAGAGACGATAATTAAAGAAGTAAAGAAAAACATTTGACAAATGGCGCGGTAGCCAAGCGGCAAGGCAGTTGTCTGCAAAACAACTATTCAGCGGTTCGAGTCCGCTCCGCGCCTTTAGATAAATAACCTGCGGGTTTGTTCGCGTGCTGAAATTTTTAACTATTTGCGAGGTAGCGGGTCCTGTCTTGGGTATTTTCTCGCCGCATCACGCGGCTCGAAAACACCCAAGCCACCCGCTACAGAGAAATCTTGCCAAAAAATTTCTCATGCACGCTCTCAACCCTTTAGGTTATTTAAGTAAGACATTTTGCAAATTAAAATTTGCCGGGGTGGCGGAACTGGCAGACGCACGGGATTTAAAATCCCGCGACCGTAAGGTTGTAAGGGTCCAACTCCCTTTCCCGGCACTCGGGGCGCGTAGCTCAGTTGGTTAGAGTATCTCCTTGACATGGAGGGGGTCACAGGTTCGAGTCCTGTCGCGCCCACCATTTTAATTTTGCGACAAGCAAAATTAAAATGGCACTCAAGCGAGCGTAGCCGAGCGACAAGCGAGGCAGCAAGCGGAGTGCCTAAAAGGTTATTATGGATATTAATATTTTAAGACATTCCTGTTCTCACGTAATGGCACAGGCGGTAAAAGAGCTTTGGCCGGAAGTAAAATTGGGTATCGGTCCGTCTATCGAAGATGGTTTTTACTATGACTTTGACAAAAAAGAGCCGTTTACCGACGAGGATTTAGCAAAGATAGAAAAGAAGATGCAGGAGATTATCAAAGAAGATAAGCCGTTTATTAGAGAGGAACTCTCAAAGAAAGAGGCGCTGGATTTATTCAAGAAACTAAAAGAGGATTATAAAGTAGAACTTATTCAGGAAATCCCCGATGAGAAACTTTCTATTTATAAAACTGGTCAAAGTTTTATTGATTTATGCCGGGGCCCGCATGTTGAATCAACAGGCAAAATCAAGGCTTTTAAATTATTATCTGTGGCCGGAGCTTATTGGCACGGGATTGAAACTAATCCTATGCTACAGAGAATTTACGGCACTTGTTTTGAAACCCAGAAAGAGGTAGACAAGCATTTAAAGAATTTAGAAGAGGCAAAAAAACGCGACCATAGAAAATTAGGGCCGAGCTTAGAATTTTTTGATATCTATCACCAAGAAGCGGGTGCGGGTTTGGTATTTTATCATCCCAAAGGGGCGCTTTTACGCACCATTATCGAAGATTACGAAAGGAAGGAACATTTAAGGCGGGGATATCAAATGGTGATTACCCCGCATATTATGCAAGCCGAGCTGTGGAAAACATCCGGCCATTACGAATACTACCGGGAAAATATGTACACCTTTAAAATAGAGGATAAGGAGTTCGTTCTGAAGCCCATGAATTGCCCGGGGCATATCTTGATTTATAAATCAAAAACCAGAAGTTATAAGGATTTACCTATAAGATTTTTTGAATTAGGCACAGTATATCGTCATGAAAAGGCAGGGGTTCTGCATGGCCTGTTACGTGTGCGCGGATTTACTCAGGATGATGCGCATATATTTTGCCTGCCAGAGCAACTGCGCGATGAGATAAAAGCTATCATTGATTTTGTCTTTGATACGATGAAGGTTTTTGGTTTTGGTGATGTAGGAATTGAATTAAGCACGCGGCCGGAAAAATATATTGGGACAGACCAAGATTGGCAGCAAGCGACTCAAGGCTTAGAGCAAGCATTAAAAGAAAAAGGGCTTACCTACGACATCAATGTCGGAGAAGGCGCCTTTTACGGCCCAAAGATTGATATAAAATTAAAGGATGCCTTAAAAAGAAAATGGCAGTGCGCTACAATTCAATGCGATTTTGCGCTTCCCAAAAGATTTGGGCTTACCTATATTGATTCTGACGGAAAAGAAAAACAGCCTATAATGCTGCATAGAGTTATCTTAGGCAGCCTTGAGCGTTTTATCGGTGCCTTATTAGAGCATTATAATGGAGAACTTCCTTTGTGGCTGGCTCCTGTGCAGGTGCGGGTAATTCCGATTAAAGATGTAATTCAGGATTATGCTATAAAAGTTATGAAGAAACTCCAGGATAATTTAATCCGCGCTGAGATAGATAACCGAAATGAAACCTTAGATAAAAAAATACGCAATGCTGAGATAGAGAAAGTACCCTATATTCTTGTTTTAGGTGAACGCGAGGCAAAACAGGACGCGGTTTCAGTAAGAAAGAAAGGAGAGGGAGATAAAGGAAGCAAGAGATTAGAAGAATTTATAAAAGAGATAGAAGAAGAAATAACGAACAAAGTTACATAAAGTTACGTAATGTTTCGGGAGGTTCCAAAACCTTTAAAAGACAGGGAGGTGGTTAATATAAAAAAATTTGTCCGTACTAATGAAAGAATTCGTGTACCCCAAGTGCGAGTTATTGGTTCAGATGGCAATCAGTTAGGCGTAATGTCGGTGCAAAGGGCGCAAGAACTAGCCAATCAAGATGATTTGGATTTGGTTGAGGTGGCGCCTAATGTTAACCCTCCGGTCTGCCGCATTATCGACTTTAGTAAATTTAAATATGACCAGGAAAAGAAGGAACGTGAGGCCAAAAAGCATCAAAAGCAGGGCCGGCTGAAAGAGATTCGCTTAAAACCTAATATTGATAGCCATGATTACGAGACAAAATTAAAACAGGCAATTACATTTTTAAAGAAAAAAGATAAAGTAAAAATAAATCTATTCTTTAGGGGCAGACAGATGCAGCATTTAGACCTGGGTAGAAAAATTTTAGATAAATTCATAATAGACACACAGAATGACGGACAGATAGAAAAAGAACCTGCCTTAGAAGGCAGGGTTATGTCCTTTATCGTTGTCCCTAAATAATTCGCCCCGCCAAAGGAGGGGGCTCATTAAAATGTCAAAATTAAAAACCAAAAAAGGGGTAGCTAAAAGATTTAGATTAACTAAAAAAGGCAAGATTAAATATTCTCCCGGAGGTAAAAGCCACCTCTTATCGGGTAAGAACCCGCGGAGATTACGAAAGTTAAGAAGAGCGACAATATTAAAAGACAGGAAAGAGAAAAGTTTTATTAAGATAATGTTACCATATAGATAAAAGAGTAACTAGTAATTTAAAAAAGAGGAGTAATAAGAGATGGCTAAGGTAAAACATAGTGTGGCAACGCGTAAAAGAAAAAAAAGGCTTTTAAAGAAAACAAAGGGCTATTGGGGAGACCGCAGCAAACAATTTCAACAAGCGCGCCGCAGCCTGATGCATGCCCTGGTATATGCCTATCGCGACCGGCGGGTAAAAAAGAGAACTTTCAGGAGGCTTTGGATTAGTCGTATTAATGCTGCTTGCCGGGCCTGCGGCATTACTTATAGTAAATTTATAAATGGCCTAAAAAAAGCCAAGGTTAGTTTAGATAGAAAGATTTTGGCAGATCTGGCAGTAAGGGATAGCCAGGCGTTTAAAAAATTAGTAGAAATAGCCAAGGGTGGCTAATGGCATATCGCTTATGGCATATTGTTACGATTAGCGATTAGCGAAAAGCGAGGTAGGTATGTACGTAATTATCGCAGGATGTGGCAGGGTTGGTTCAGAACTAGCTAAGCTATTATCCAATGAGGGTCATAATGTCGTGGTTATTGATAAGAATCGCTCTTCTTTTGAGCGCCTGGGCGGAACGTTTAATGGTTTGACTGCTGTGGGCAATGGCTTTGATTTAGAACTCTTAAAACAGGTAGGCATTGAAAAAGCAGATGCCTTTTGTGCAGTGACTAATGGCGATAATACAAATTTAATCTCTGCACAAGTTGCCAAGAAAATATTTAAAGTTCCCAAAGTAATTGCCCGTGTCTACGATCCCCAGCGCGCGCATATATATTCTGCCTTAGGTTTAGATATTATTAGCGGAACTATTCTTTTTGCTGCCATGCTGCGCGATAAAATCATTGAGAGCCGTTTTTCTAGTTACTTAATTGAAACCAAAGAACTGGGAGTTATTGAAATTGAAGTAAAAGAAAATTTAGTGGGTAAGACCATTCAGGAGATAAACATTCCAGGCGAATTTATGGTGACAGCCATTAGGAGGCTGCAGGGAATAATTATACCTACGCCAGAAACTATTTTAAAGGCAAAAGATACATTAATGGCCGTGGTTAAGGTAGCAAGCCTTAAGAAAATAAAAGATAAGTTTGGTTTATAATATTGAGGTGAATCAATGTATATTTTAATCGCGGGTGCAGGAAAGATAGGTTATTTTTTAGCTAAAAGGCTTATCGCCAATAAGCATACGGTAAGTATTGTGGAAAAAGATATGGGTGTTTGTGAAGCAATAGCCAAGGAGTTAGAGGCCTTAGTAATTAATGGTGATGGTTGCGATCCGCGCATCTTAGAAGAAGCAGGCATTGAGCGTGCAGATGTAGTAGCTGCAGTTACCGGAGATGATGAGGATAATTTGATTATTTGCCAGTTAGCCAAAGAAAGATTCAATATCGGCCGTACAGTAGGCAGGGTCAATAACCCTGATAATGAACATACTTTTTCTGAATTAGGTATTGATGTGCCGGTTGACTCTACCAAAATTATCGCTAAAGTTATTGAAGAAGAAGCCTCTTTTTCAGATTTTGTTAATCTGATGAGTTTTAAGCGCGGTAAACTTGCCATTGTGCGCGTAGATTTACCTGAAGATTCACCCGTGATTAACAAAGAGGTCAAAGACATACAATTACCACCGGATTCAGTATTAGTCTCTATTGTTAGAGGGGAAGAAGTTATTGTCCCCAAGGGCGACACGGTTTTAAAAGCAGGTGATGATGTAATCGCTTTGACTTTAATTGGTAATGAGCCGCAGCTTTTAAATTTATTAGTCGGTAAACTATAATGAAAATAAAGCTCCCCTTCAATATTGTGCTAGGCATTTCTACTGAAATCCTATATGCATTATCCATAATGTTGGTCGGATTTTTCATTTGTTTAATATTAACTATTAAACTATGGTTCTAAAACCTCGCCTGCAAGATTTAAAAATTATTGGTTTCTATTTGGGAAAGATTATTTTGGGTTTAGCTTTTACCATGCTTATCCCTATATTAATTGGCCGGTTATTTGGCGAAGTAAACCCCATCTTAGATTTTAGTATCAGCGTTACTGTTACCCTTATTTTTGGACTGGTCTTAACAAAATTATGTTTTACAGATAAAGACTTAAACTGGATGCAAGGAATGATTGTGGTGAGTTTATCGTGGCTGGCAGCAATGCTTTTTGGCGCAATTCCTTTATACTTAAGCGGACACTGGAAATCATACTTAGATGCCTGTTTTGATGCGATGTCAGGGTTTGCTACTACCGGGTTAACTTTAGTGCAAGGCCTGGACCATCTTTCATACGCTCATAATCTTTGGCGGCACTTAATTATGTTTATTGGCGGCCAAGGGATTGTTATTATTGCCATTTCTCTTTTTGTGCGCGGCTTTGCCGGTGCATTTAAGATGTATGTAGGTGAGGCGCGGGATGAGAGGATTTTACCCAATGTGGTCCATACAGCCCGCTTTATCTGGATGGTTAGCATTACTTATTTAGTTTTAGGTACTTTAGCTCTGGGTACAGTGGCTCTGTTTTGTGGCATGAGGCCACAAAATGCCTTCTTTCACGGTGCCTGTATTTTTATGGCTGCTTTTGATACGGGCGGCTTTGCTCCCCAGTCGCAAAACATTTTGTATTATCATAGCCTGTTTTTTGAAATTGTAACTATTGCCATCATGGTTTTAGGTGCGATAAATTTTAAATTGCATTATCATATCTGGATGGGTAACCGTCGTGAAATATTAAAGAACATTGAGACAGTTGCGCTTTTTGTTAGCGCGATGATTACTTTTGGTATTGTGGCAGTGGGCTTGACTCAAATAGGCGCTTACCCCAAAGCCTTAATGTTATTTCGCAAAGGCTTTTATCAATTAATTTCCGGCCATACCGGGACAGGATTTATGACTATCTATGCAGCGCAGTTTATAAATGAATGGAACCATCTGGCTTTGGTGGGCATAATCTGTGCTATGGCTTTAGGTGGTGCAGTTTGTTCTACCACTGGCGCAATAAAGATGCTGCGTGTCGGTATTATTTTTAAAGCGCTCAAAGAGGATTTAAAAAGGATAATGCTTTCAGAAAGGGCGATTGTAGCCGAGAAATTCCATCATATAAAAACAGTTTTTTTAGAGGATAAACAAGTAAAATCTGCGCTTTTAATTACCTTGGCATATCTGGTTCTTTATGGCCTCGGCTCTATTGTGGGTATGTTTTTTGGCTATCCGTTTTTAGATTCATTATTTGAATCTACCTCTGCCGCAGCTAATGTAGGCTTATCCTGTGGAATTACGAACACAAGTATGCCGGCTGCGCTTAAACTTACCTATATATTTCAAATGTGGGCAGGCCGCTTAGAGTTTATGTCGGTTTTTACGTTAATCGGATTTTTAGTAGCAGCAATTCGCGGAAAATAAATGAGTAAATTATATGCTTCAGGCTTCAGGCTTTTGCTTGTAGCTTGTAGCTTGTGGCTTGTGGCTTGTAGTTCTTGTTTTGCCCAGCCCATTTCCAGTACTGAATTAATCAATAATACCAAGCAATACGATGATAAGGCCGTGGTTTATAAAGGAGAGGTTATCGGAGATGTAATGCGCCGCGGCAATTATGCCTGGATAAACGTTAATGACGGAGAAAATGCAATTGGCATCTGGTTACCCGCGAATTTAACAAAGGAAATAGCCTATACAGGTAGTTATAGATCTATAGGAGATGAAATAGAAATTACGGGAGTTTTTCATCGCGCCTGTCCTGAACACGCAGGAGATTTAGATATACATGCGCAGGTTATGCGCAAGATAGATTCCGGAAGGCTTATCCAAGATAAGTTAAACACCAGTAAAAGAAACCAAGCAATTGTTTTATTAGGGATATTGGCTTTGGTATGGATATTAACGCTATTCAAACACAAATAGATTCTGATATCCAAAATATAAATTCGCCCGAGAAACTCGAAGATTTTCGGGTAAGGTTTCTCGGGCGAAAAGGCCTTATTGCCCAGCTTACCGCGTCCATTCCTGAGCTGCCTGCTGAAGAACGCGCTAAATTTGGCCGGCAAGCCAATGCATTAAAAAATAAAATTTTATCATTAGTGCAAGAGAGAAAGAAATCTTTACAAGCTCAGCCAGCCACTATTATACCCGCAATAGATATGGCTATGCCTGGCATTGCTCAGGAATTGGGCCATCTGCATCCGCTAACGCAAATTATTGATGAAATCTGCGCAATTTTTAACCGGATGGGTTTTTCTGTAGTGGAGGGCCCTGAGATTGAAACCGAATACAATAATTTTACCGGTTTAAATATTCCTTTAGAGCATCCTTCAAGGGATGTGTTTGATACTTTTTATTTAAAAAGCAAAGCAAGATTGTTACTACGCAGCCATACCTCGCCTGTGCAGATTCGTGTGATGAAAGCGCATAAACCGCCCTTAGCTATAGTTGTGCCAGGGCGGGTTTATCGGCCAGATGCTGTGGATGCCAGCCATTCTTTTATGTTTCATCAGATAGAGGGCTTTATGGTAGATACAGAGATAAAGTTTTCCGATTTAAAAGGGGCCTTAGAGGTTTTTGCCAAGGCAGTTTTCGGTAAGGATATTAAGATGCGTTTTCGGCCGCACTTTTTTCCTTTTACTGAGCCATCTGCAGAAGTAGATATTTCTTGCATTATCTGTAAAGGTAAAGGCTGTTCAGTTTGCGGTAAGAAGGGCTGGCTTGAGATATTAGGTAGCGGGATGATTCATCCCAATGTTTTTAAACATGTAGGATACGACCCTAAAAAATACAGAGGATTTGCTTTTGGCATGGGCGTTGAGAGAATCGCCATGCTTAAGTTCGGTATCAACGATATCCGCCTGTTTTTTGAAAACGACTTGAGATTCTTAAAACAATTCTAAAAAATGATAAAAAATAAATTAATTTTAGAAAAATTTAATCAGGCATATGTGAAGCAAAAACAATATTCTTACGCACAAAGATTACGTATATGGGAAGCGTTATTAAAAGAAGCGCGCCTGTTAGGGCGGATACCTTTAAAAAATCCTTTAGAAGGATTAGATGCGTGTTTGCGCATAGCCAGCATACTACGAAAAGCAGGCATTAAAACGAGCGAGAATTGTCCGGTTGAATAATTATAATGTTAGCTTTGCTTCCTGTGATGACACGATTATCCATAAAATATTTGCTGGCCGGCCGCGGGACTTAGAGGACGCCAGGATCTTATTAAAAAAGAATATGAAGGCGCTGGATATCGCGTATATAAAAAAATGGCTGAGAGAATTTTCCGATATTGCGGGACGCAATTTAGTTAGAGAGCTTGAGAAGATAGAATGAAGTTTACCTATAATTGGTTAAAGGATTTTGTGGAAATTAAAATTGCGCCGCAGGCCCTTGCCCAGAAACTCACTATGACTGGCCTTGAGGTAACTTCTTTAGAGGAGCATAATGGAGATTTTGTTTTTGAGATTGAAGTTACCTCCAACCGTCCGGATTGGCTGAGCGTGATGGGAATTGCCAGGGAAGTAGCAGCCATAACGAGGGAAAAATTAAAAAATGTATCACGTATCAGGTATCACGTATCACGTAAAAACGTGCGACGTGCGACGTGCGACGTGCGACCATTCTCTATTAAAATCGAAGATAAAAAAGACTGTCCGCTTTATACTGCCAAGATAATTAGAGATATAAAAGTAGGATCATCACCGGATTGGTTGAAAAAAAGATTAGAATTATTAGGTTGCCGCAGTGTAAATAATATTGTTGATATTACCAATTATATTTTATTTGAATATGGGGAGCCTTTGCATGCCTTTGACTTGGATAAATTAAATAATGATACGATAATTGTGCGCCGGGCAAAAAATAATGAAAAAATAGTTACACTTGATGGCCAAGAGAGAATGCTCAATTGCGAAACTCTTGTTATCGCAGATAAAGAAAAAGCAGTGGCTTTGGCGGGGGTGATGGGCGGTAAAGACACAGAGGTCACGCAAGCTACAAAGAACATCCTTTTAGAAGCAGCCATATTTAATCCCATAATAATTCGCCGCGCTCGCCAAGGCCTAGGGCTACAAAGCGAGTCTTCATATAGGTTTGAAAGGGGCATAGACCCAGAGATAGCAGAAAAAGCATCCTGGCAAGCAGTAAAATTAATCCAGGAATTAGCGGCAGGTAAATGTATTTTAGCAAAAAGCTCAGGAATAACTAAAACAAACAAGAAAAGTATTAATCTTTCAATTTCAGGTGTGCAGAAAATTTTAGATGTACAAATTACACCTGCGAAAATTAAACAGACTTTAGCTAGCTTGGATTTTAAAGTAAAGACAAAGACAAAAGATAAATTTACTGTTGAAATTCCTGCGCATCGCGCAGATGTAAATTTAGAGATAGATTTAATTGAAGAGATTGCCAGAATTTTTGGTTATGAATTTATACCTAATACTTTGCCAGCGGCCAGGCCCCAAGTGAGCATAGGTGATACAAGGGGCTTAGTTTCTTTAATAAAAAATACACTTGTGGGTTTGGGGCTAAATGAGGTAATTACTTATAGTCTGATTAATCAGGATTTATTGAAAGGCTTTGGGATAGGCCAAGAGGCAATAGAAATCCTTAATCCTTTAAGCCAAGAGCAAGGTGTTTTAAGGCCTGCGCTTTTACCTAGCCTAGTGGCTTGTATTGCCTACAATTTAAACCAGAAACAGGAATATATTAATATCTTTGAAATTGCCTCTGCCTTTTTAAATCCACCCAAAGAAGAATTGCGTTTAGGGATTGGCCTCTGTGGCGTAAGGTCCTTGTTACTTGAACAAGGCCTGATCAAAGATGAAGTGGGGCTTTTACATTTAAAAGGAATTATAGAGGCGCTCTTTGAGAGGCTGGGAATAAAGAATTACGCTTTTAACAAAGCAGTTGAGCCCCAAACTATTAGTATCCTTGTAAATCAAGAAAAGATAGGCTTAATTCAAAGGCTGCAAAGAGGTGTTGAAGTGTTTATGGCAGAGCTTAATTTAGAAAAAATTTTTTCTTATGCGCAACTAAAAAAGGAATTTGCACCTTTGCCTAAATATCCCGGTATTACCAGGGACATAAGTTTTATTCTTAAGGAAGGCCTTTCTCTAAAAGAAACATTAGATACGCTTCAAGAAAAAGGCAGGCCTTACCTTTGCCAGATAAGGATTGTAGATTATTATAAAGGTAAACAGATACCGCCGGGTTATAGAGGCCTGACTGTTTCTTGTCTTTATCTTTCTGAGGAGAGGACATTAACTGAAGCAGAAATTAATCCTGCACACAATCTCATTTGTAGGTTATTAACTGAGCAGTTTGGCGCAAAGATTCGTTAGTTACCTAAGTTAGGAGTTGACTTTTTTCTAATATGTGCTATACTTGTTTTGTAAAAAGAGTTCTTTAAAATATCCCTGCGGTGCGCGTTGGAAATTTGAAAATTGTTGAACCAACACTAATTTCAAGGGAGCTTAACTTCCTTAGCGCTTAGGCGCTCAAGGAGAGGCACCCACCTGTAACCAAATCGGTTCAGACTATCTATTCCAACGGCACAATGCGGGGATTTTTTTTGACCCCGCTTCTTGCATTCTGCAGAATGCAAGAATGAGGCGGGATAACCACGACAAAAAATGGTACTAAATCCTACCGATCTGTTTACTGAAACTAAACCCGAAAACACCAAAGACCTTCCTTTGGCTGTGCGCATGCGGCCGCAAACCTTAGATGAATTTATCGGTCAGGAGCATATTTTGGGTAAGGGAAAGCTTTTACGCAGAGCAATTGAGGCAGACCGGATTAGCTCTTTGATTTTATACGGTCCTCCAGGCACAGGCAAAACCTCTTTGGCTTGGTGCATTGCCAATATTACTAAGTCACATTATGTCGCTGTAAACGCGACTACTTCTAATGTGGAGGAGCTAAGGCGGATTATTGCCACGGCAAAACTTAAAAAAACAAATACTGGTAAAAAAAACATACTTTTTATTGATGAGATACACCGTTTTAATAAGGCGCAGCAGGACGTGCTTTTGCCAGATGTGGAGGAAGGAAATCCTATTTTAATTGGCGCCACTGTGCATAATCCCTTTTTCTCTCTTGCCTCCCCGCTTTTATCGCGCTCGCTGGTTTGCGAGTTAAAAATCTTAAAGGAGAATGAGATTTTAACTATTTTAAACTCCGCGCTTTCCGATAAAGAAAGAGGCTTAGGAAATTACAAAATAAAAATGGATAAAAAGGCATTAAATTTTTTAGCCAAGACCTGCGAGGGGGATGCGCGCAGGGCGCTCAATGCCCTGGAGGTAGGAATACTTACTACTCCTAAATCTAAGGATGGCAGTATTAACTTTACCTTAGAGAGTGCTTGCGAATCTATTCAGAAAAAAGTTATTCTCTATGATAAAGACGAGGACGGCCATTATGATACTGCTTCGGCTTTTATTAAATCTATGCGCGGTTCTGACCCTGATGCTGCGCTTTACTGGATGGCTAAGATGCTTTATGCCGGAGAAGACCCCAGGTTTATTGCGCGTCGGATTTGTATCTTAGCCGCAGAGGATGTTGGCAATGCCGATCCTCTGGCGCTGGTTTTAGCCAATGCTGCATTACAGATTTCAGAATTTGTGGGAATGCCTGAGGCAAGAATCCCTTTGGCGCAAGCCTGTATTTATGTCTCCTGCGCGCCTAAATCTAATGCCAGTTACTTAGCTATTGAGAAGGCTTATCAGGCTATCGAGAGCCAAAAAGTTCAAGAAGTTCCCGACCACTTAAAAGACGGCACTTTAGATGGTGATGCCCTCGGTCATGGGAAAGATTATAAATATGCGCATAACTACGAAGGCCATTTTGTAAAACAAAAATATACAAGAAAAAAAGTGCGCTATTATGAGCCTACAGAGATTGGTTATGAAGCAAAGATTAAACAGAGGATAGAGAAGCTACGCAAAATTAACAAATAAAGGGTTGCGCTTGGTGATAAGATATACCTGGTTAATCTGGAAATTTAAAAGGCGGGGTTTTCCCGCCTTTTCCAAAATGAATTAATAATAAAGAAAAAAAGAATGGATTTATTACTACAAATAGTAGTTTTTTCGGGTATTGCTATGGTGGTATACGCTCTCTATGGCGTATTTTCTGCGCAAGATACAGAAGTAAGAACCAAAGCCAAAAGAAAAACTTCTGTTGTCGATAAGGAAGCAGAGTCTTCCTATAAGGATCAGAAGATCTTGAAGTTAGAAGAAGAAACCCATTCTTTAGAAAGCGAATTAGATAAAGTAAAAGCTGATTATGCCGGTGCGCAGGAGGAATTCCAAGCAGCCAAAAAAAGACAAATAGGGCTGGAGGAGGAGTTAAAAAGAAGGCAGGACTGGGTAGCTAAATCCGAAGAGATGCTCAATAAAGTTAAAGCAGGGAATTTAGATTTAGAAAATAAATTTGTGGCTAAAGAAAAAGAATTAGAGGGGGGATTTACCAAAAACGTAAATTTAAATAAAGAAATAAACGAGTTAAAGTCCCGGCTGCAATCCTTAGAGGATGAAATTAAAGAAAAGAAGGATCAAATTGAGGCGCAGAAACACCAGATGGAAAAAGCTGCCGGAGAGATAAAAAAGCATTTAGATAAAATTGATGAGCTTAAAAGAAAAGAACAGCTCAGCGAATGGGTCCCCAAGATAGAATTTAATAAATTAAATGAAGAATATACCGAGTTAGAAAAAGAATTAGAGGAGAAAGAGGAAAGGCTAAAGAGTTTTGCCCAAGAGTTAATGCAGTTAAGGAACCAATTAGCCCAGAAAGAAAAACAAGTTGTTGAGCAAAAAGAGCCAGAACAAATTCAGCCTCAGGAAGAAGTGGTGAAAGCTGAACCGGAAAAAGAAGCAGCCTCCCCGCAAGAATCAGAGGGCGAGCAGATAAAGCTTACAGAGCAGGTTTTACCGCATCCAGCCCCCGCAATCGGTTTAGATAAAATAAGGAATATCGGCATTATGGCGCATATTGATGCCGGAAAAACCACTCTTACCGAAAGAATTTTATTTTATACAGGCAAAACCTATAAGATAGGCGAAGTCCATGAAGGAAAAGCAACTATGGATTGGATGAAACAGGAGCAGGAGAGAGGCATTACTATTACGGCTGCAGCGACGAGCTGTTTTTGGAACGAACATAGAGTTAACGTTATCGATACTCCCGGCCATGTGGATTTTACGGTAGAGGTAGAAAGAAGTTTACGGGTTTTAGATGGGGCAATTGCAGTTTTTTGCGCTGTGGGCGGAGTTGAGCCGCAATCCGAGACAGTATGGCATCAGTCTAATAAATATAATGTGCCTAAGATTGCCTTTGTGAATAAGATGGATCGCACTGGTGCAGATTTTTTCGCTGTCTTAAAAGGCATTGAAGAACAACTGGGCGGTAATGTGATTGCGCTCCAGCTCCCTTTAGGCAGTGAGGAGAATTTCCGCGGTATAATTGACCTCGTAGAAATGCAGGCATACATTTATGAAGAGGACTCGCTGGGCAGGGACTTTCGTGTTGAGGATATTCCTGCCGAGTATCAGGAATCGGCAAAAAAATACAGACATTTGTTGCTGGAGAAGGTTTCTATTGAAGGTTCCCTTACTCCGGAAGAGTTAATCCGGGTTATCCGTGGAGGCACTATTGCCAACAAGATGGTTCCTTTACTCTGCGGGTCGGCTTTTAAAAACAAAGGGGTGCAAAAATTACTGGACGCAGTCACTTTGTATCTGCCTTCACCGCTGGACTTGCCTGCGACAAAGGGGCATGACCCCGATGATTCTACAAAAATCATAGAAAGAAAACCGGATATAAATGAACCCTTAGCTTGCCTGGCTTTTAAAGTGCAAGCCGATCCGCACGTAGGAAGGCTGGTTTATGTCAGGATTTATTCCGGATTTTTAGATACCGGTTCATATGTTTTGAATGCCAGCAAAAACAAAAAAGAAAGAATTGGCCGGATTGTCCGGATGCATGCTAACCAAAGGGAAAATATTGAATATGCCTTTGCCGGAGATATTGTCGCCATACCAGGCCTTACGTATACAGTAACCGGGAATACGCTTTGCGATCCAGATAATTCAATTTTACTTGAGGCTATACAGTTTCCTGTCCCTGTACTTTCCTTAAGCATTGCACCGAAATCTAGAGCAGATCAGGATAAATTGGGCAAGGCCTTGGCTAAGCTCGTCGAAGAAGACCCGACCTTTATGGTAAGCGCTGATGAGCAAACTAAGGAAACGTTGCTTACGGGTATGGGTGAGTTGCACCTGGAAATAATTGTAGATAGATTAAAAACAGAATTTGGCGTAGAGGCGATTGTTGGCCAGCCCAAAGTAGCATTTAGAGAAACCATTCTTAAATCAGCTACGGCAGAGGGAAAATATATCAGACAAACTGGCGGCAGAGGCCAGTATGGCCATGTGATTATGGAGGTTTCACCCGCTAATCCCGGCGAGGGCTTTCAATTTATAGATAATATTAAAAGCGGGGCAATTCCTAATTCATTTATTCCTGCTGTAGAAAAAGGCGTGATTGAGGCAATGCAAAAGGGGGTTTATGCAGGATATCCCGTGGTAGATGTAAAAGTAAATCTTTTCGATGGCTCTTTCCATGAGGTGGATTCTTCAGAGTTAGCTTTTAGAATCGCGGCCAGCATAGGTTTTAAAAAAGCATTTTTAAAGGCAGAGCCAGTGCTCTTAGAGCCTTATATGTCATTAGTGGTAACTGCTCCCGAGGAATATGTAAATAGTATTGTGGGATATATCTGTTCTCGCCGGGGGAAAATTATTAATATGGATACTAAGGCGAAACTTAAGATTATCTCAAGCGAGGTTCCGCTTTCTGAGATGTTTGGTTATGCCACCGCAATTCGTTCCTTAAGCAGCGGGCGTGCCAGTGCTTCCATGGAGTTTGATAAATATCAACAGGTGCCTGCAGAGATTGCCCAAAAGATTGTCGAGGAGAAGAAGGAAAGAGAAAAGGAAAAAAGAGAGTAGCAAATTAGGTAAAAATGTGTTAAAATTTAAAAGATATGATTATTAGTGAACAAAAACCATTAGAGGAAATTTTAGAGAGCCTAAAAGAATACAATAAGGTATTCTTAGTTGGTTGCGGAGAATGCGCCACTACTTGTAAGACTGGCGGAGAAGAGGAGTTGTCAAAGATGAAGCAGTTGTTAGAAGGGCAGGGAAAGACTGTTTTGGGTATGTGTATTCCTTCTGCGCCTTGTGTAGCCAGCCAAATAAAAACTGAACTTGCTAAGAATATGAAAGCATTACGAGAAGCTGAGGCAATCTTGGCCTTGGCTTGCGGTTTAGGAACACAATCAGTAAAAGATAATGATAGATTAGGCCTTGCGGTTTTACCTGCTTGTAATACGCTTTTTGGCGCAGTAATGGATGCCCAGGGTAACTTTTATGAGAAATGTTCTTTATGTGGTGAGTGTGTTTTGGATGTAACAGGCGGAATTTGTCCAATTACCCTTTGCGCTAAAGGTTTACTTAATGGTCCTTGCGGTGGTATGGATAAAGGCAAATGCGAGGTAGATAAAGATAAAGATTGCGCCTGGGTTTTGATTTATAAAGAATTAGAGAAAAATAAAAAGTTAGCTAAGTTAAAAGAGATTCAAAAGGCAAAAGATTTTAAGAAGCAAACCAAGCCGCATAAGTTAATAATGGCGAAGTAATATGAGTGATTTAAATTACAGCGAAAAAGTTATGGACCACTTCATGCATCCCAGAAATACGGGAGAAATTTCCGATGCCAGCGGTATTGGCACTGTCGGGAATGTTATCTGTGGGGATGTGATGCGGATGTATATAAAAGTAGAAAACAATGTAATCGTAGATGCAAAGTTTAAAACGATGGGTTGTGGAGCAGCGATTGCAACAAGTTCTATGGTTACAGAAATGGTTAAGGGGAAAACTGTCGAGGAAGCTTTGGTGATTTCCAATAAGGCAGTGGCAGAGGCTTTGGGAGGCCTGCCTCCTATAAAAATGCATTGCTCGGTATTAGCAGAGCAGGCATTGAGGGCAGCCTTAGCAGATTATTATAAAAGACAAGGAAAACCCATTCCTTTTGAAGTTAAAGGCGCGGGGCACAGCCATCATGAGCATTAGGTTGACCCCGCCCTTTCTTAATGTAAAAGACCGCTCTTTAGAAAGGGCGGGGTTGACAAAACAGCAAATTCGTAGTAAAATCCTTCTGAAACTAAATTCACAGAAGGAGGAAGAGAGAGGACAGAAAAGTAAAATTATAAAAGAAAAACTTTTTAAGATAAGAGATTTTAATAAGGCGAAGGTTGTTATGTTTTACATCGCGCTTGGCGGTGAGGTGGAAACAAAAGAGATGATAAAAGAAGCCAGAAAATTAGGTAAGATAATCGCGGTGCCAATTTGTAAAAAAGATAGAATATCAATAAGGCCATGCATATTAGATGAAAATGCAAGGTTAAAAAGAAGCATCTATGGAGTATGTGAACCTATGACAGAGAAAACCTTGCATTTAGAAGATTTAGACCTGGTGATTGTACCTGGTATTGCCTTTGATAAAAAAGGTAATCGCTTAGGCCGTGGTAAGGGTTGCTATGATTATTTCTTAAAAAGACTACCAAAGGATGTTTCTACTATTGGCTTGGCCTTTAACTTCCAAATCTTACCAAATTTACCCACCACCATCCAAGACGCAAGAGTAAATAAAGTCATCTTTGCCTAGTCGCTGAAACACTGAAAAATAATTAAAAACAAATTTTACTTAAGACACTGAAAGATTTCCAGTGCCTCAATGACAGGAGGGTTGATTATATATGTTAAATATAGTTATATTTTTTGGTATTGCTTTAATTGCAGCTTATGCAGGATATTTCTTTAGGAAATATATAGCAGAGAAGAAAATTCAAGTGGCTGAAGCTCAGGCACAACATATCTTAGAGCAGGCCAAGAAAGAGGCACAAGACAGGCGCAGGGAAGTTGAGCTTGAGGCAAAGGACCTTCTTTATCGGATGCGTCAGGATTTTGAACGCGAGACAAAGGATAGAAGATTAGAGATAACCAATTTAGAAAAAAGACTGGCGCAGAAAGAGGAAAATATTGACAGAAGGCTCGATCTTTTAGAGAAGAAAGAAAAAGAAATTGAATTTAAGTACGATACGTTAAAGAAACAAGAAGAGTCCCTAAAAACAAAAGAGAATCAGCTACATGTACTTATTGCTGAAGAGAAAGAGAGATTACAGAAGATATCCTCTTTATCCGCAGAGGAGGCAAAACAGATTTTACTTAATCGTTTAAATGAAGAATTGAATAACGAGAAGGCGGTGTTTATCAGAAAGCAAGAAGAAGAATTACGCGGTATCGCAGACAAAAAAGCAAAAGAAATTTTAAGTTTAGCTATACAAAGATGTGCGGCAGAACATACTGTAGAGTCAACGGTAAGTGTAGTGACCTTACCCAATGATGAAATGAAAGGCAGGGTTATTGGAAGAGAAGGAAGGAATATTCGTGCCTTGGAAATGGCTACAGGCGTGGATGTCATTATTGATGATACGCCAGAGGCAGTGACTTTATCAGCCTTTGATACTGTGCGTCGGGAGATCGCGCGGCTTAGCTTAGAAAAACTCATTGCTGATGGCAGAATCCATCCAGGCAGAATCGAAGAGGTAGTGGAAAAGACCAAAAAAGAGATGGATGAGAAGATACGCGAGGAAGGAGAGCATGTAGCATTTGAGGCGGGTGTCAATGGTTTACATCCAGAGCTGATAAAGCTCTTAGGACGCTTGAAATATCGCACCAGTTTTGGCCAAAATGCCCTCCAGCACTCCAAAGAAGTTTCTTTTCTCCTGGGGGCAATGGCTTCAGAACTGGGATTGGATTTTAAATTAGGCCGGCGCATTGGCCTGTTGCATGATATAGGTAAGGCAGTGGATCATCAGGTTGAGGGCACACATGCAAAGATTGGTGCAGAATTGGCTAAGAAATACAATGAGTCAGCACAGGTTATGGAAGCAATTGAAGCCCACCATGAAGAAACACATCCTCAAAGTCTCTACGCAGCCTTAGCCGTAGCCGCAGATGCCATAAGCGCAGCCAGGCCTGGCGCCCGCCGCGAGACATTAGAGACATATATAAAGCGATTAGAGAAACTAGAGTCCATTGCTAATCTTTTTAAGGGAGTGGAGAAATCTTTTGCTATACAGGCAGGTCGTGAGATACGTGTAATTGTGCAACCAGAAAAAATCTCAGATGCAGATGCTACAAATCTTGCGCGAGAGATTCGTAAGAAAATAGAAGAGGGCATGGAGTATCCCGGTCAAATTAAAGTAACAGTGATTCGGGAAACCAGGTCTATTGAATACGCCAAGTAGCATTGCAGTAGGGTCTGTCAAGGGACAGTCCCCTTAGGGGACAGTCCCTTGCGAGGTACAGGACTGACCCTACCAAGCGGGCTAAGCTTTGATTGCGAGATGAGCCGAGAAAGAAGTCAGGGACTGTCCCTACCAAGCGAGATAAGTATAGATAGCGGCAAACGCCAAAAGGAGAGTAGGATCATAAAATGAAGATATTATTTATCGGTGATATAGTCGGCAGCCCAGGCAGAGAGGCGGTAAAAAAACTTTTACCTGAATTAAAGAAAGAATATAGCCTTGATTTTGTAATTGCCAATGCAGAAAATGCTGCAGGGGGCTCAGGTATTACGCCAAAAATTGCCGAAGAATTATTCTCTTTAGGATTAGATGTGCTTACTTCCGGAGACCATATCTGGAAGAAAAAGGAGATTTTTGAAATTATTAACCAAGAGGAACGCATTTTAAGGCCTTTAAATTTTCCCGTCACTGCGCCTGGAAGCGGCTTTGGCGTATTTAAAACAAAAGAGGGCCTAAAAGTTGGCGTGGCTTGTGTGAACGGCAGGGTTTTTATGGAAGCATTGGATTGTCCGTTTAAGACAACCCTGGCCGCTGTAGAAAGTTTATCTAAACAGACCAACATCATCATTGTAGATATTCACGCTGAAGCAACCTCAGAAAAGGTAGCTTTGGGTTGGTATTTAGATGGAAAGGTTTCCGCGGTTTTAGGCACACATACGCATATACAAACCGCAGATGAAAAAATTTTGCCTCAAAGAACAGCTTATATTACAGACGCAGGTATGACCGGGCCATTTGATTCAGTTATTGGGAGAAGGATAGAGGACGTTTTAGAGAGATTTTTAAGCAGTATCCCTACCAGATTCCAAGTCGCTAAGGAGAATATTCAACTGCATGGAGTGGTCTTGGATATAGATGAACAAACTGGGAAAGCCAGGTCGATAATAAGAATACAGAAGAAACTTACGAGCTAATGACAAATGACAAAGCACAAAATCCAAAATAAGCACAAAGCACAAATACCAAATGTCAAAACTTTAGTTTTGATATTTGTCATTTGGGTTTTAGATTTATTTTGTGCTTTGAATTTTGACATTTATCATTTATCCTTTGCCCAAGACAGTGAATTAGAATTTACTTTAGATATAACCTCAAACACAGTCCCTTTGCCGAAAATCTTTAAGCCCAATATCGATTTAAGTGGCCGCGGTTTTCATCGCCAGGTGAGCTGGCCACAAACATTGGCAGCAGAAGAAGTTTTGAATATCTGGGGTAAAGATATCGGGTTTAGCGGACTGTTCCGTATGCAGTATAGTCTCTGGGAGATAAGTCAGCTGGCGAAAGACAAGGAGTCGCAAAATAAATTACTGAATAATTATGAGAATATTTTTAAGAATATAACTGACGCAGGCGGCATAGTGATTCTGGATATATTTGGTACGCCTGCCGGTCTGGGCAAGGTTTTGGATAAAAGAATTCCTCCGCAAGACTTAAAGGCATTTAAAGAATTAATAAAAAATACAATTCAGAATTTAAGCTGCCAGAAAAGATATAATATCTGGTATGAAATATGGAATGCGCCTGATTTAGATGATTTTTTTCTGGGCAGAAAGCAGGACTACCTTAATTTATACCGCCAGACTGCAGCGGTAATTAAGGAATTGGAAGCTAAAACCAAAGTGCATATTCCCTTAGGAGGCCCGAGTGTAACTTGGTGGTTTCAGAATTTTGATGGTAACAACATCTTGACGCCAGAAAGAAGCTTTATATATGAGTTGATTAAATTCTGTTATAGTTATCGCTTGCCTTTAGACTTTATAACCTGGCATGGTTATACTACAGATCCCCGCGTAGAAAGCGAGAATACGAGGTATAAGAAAACCGCAGCCGGTCTCATTCGGGATTGGCTTTCCTATTTTAATTTTGATCGAAATACCCCTTTGATTGTAGATGAATGGAATTTTGACCGGGATGCTAATGTATTACCGGAGAGAGAAGAGAACTCTTATATCTGTGCAAGTTATATTCCTAGCCGCATAAATAATATGTATAAGGCGGGCATAGATTATCAAATATATTTTTCTCTCGAGGATTTCCAGAACAACAAAGAGGCCGTAACAAGGAATGTAGGCATTTTTTCTTTTGACCCAGAACGCACAGAATATAAAGGCGCACCCAAGTCTATATACAATGTCTTTAGAATGTTAGCTAATTTAGGGACTAATATGTTCTTACAGAAACCCGAGGATGAATTTGTAGGAGTAATTGCTACGAAATCCCAAGAAGATATAGCCCTGCTTATTTATAATTATATCGATCCCGAAATAGTTACAAATTTTTTATCCAAAGATATTGCCACTCTAAATGATGCAGAGAGAAAATTCTTATTAAATTTGATTAAACAGGATAAATTAGAAAAAATTATGCTTGGGCAATTAGACATTTCTAAATTGCGCACAAGTAATAGAACAAAGACAATATTGAAGAAAACCTTTGAATTAAATAACCAGGCCAAAAAATTCCAGACCCAGGCGCGCAATATGAAGATAAATATCAAAAACTTAAAAAGCGACCAGTATCTATATCAAAGATACACCGTAGATTCTTCTTGTAGTTTAAATTGCGGATTTGTGCCTGCGCAGGAAAAAGAAATAAATCCTACTCAAGTCTATCAAGAAGAATTGACCCTTAAGCCTTATTCAGCGCATTTAATTATTTTAAAGCTCAAACCAAGGCAAGCCTCTTTGACAGATACAGTAAAAAATAAAGATAGTGATGCAGAACAGAAAAAATAGCACAATACCCCAAGTCACTCCAGAATTATTCAACCATTCTGATAATCCAGCCAAATCCAGACACGTCTATACAGTTACTGAAATCAGCCAGGATATAAAGTTAATTTTAGAGAGTAGCTTTGGTGAAGTTTGGATTGAGGGAGAAGTTTCTAATTTTCAAATTGCTTCTTCAGGGCACTTTTATTTTACCTTAAAAGATGATACAGCGGTATTGCCGGCAGTGATGTTTAGTCGGGCAAATAAAGAGGTTAAATTTAAAATTGAAAATGGATTAAAGGTAATTTGTTTTGGTAAAATTAGCGCTTATGCCCCGCGCGGGCAATATCAGATTATCGTAGAGCAAATTGAGCCAAAGGGAATAGGAAGTTTACAACTAGCCTTAGAGCAACTAAAGCAGAAATTAGAAAAAGAAGGGCTCTTTCAAACAGCACATAAAAAGCCCATACCGTATCTACCTGCTAAAATCGGAATAGTTACCTCTTTATCCGGAGCAGCCATAAAAGATATCTTAAAGGTTTTGGATCGGCGTTTTAGCGATGTGCAGATAATTGTCAATCCTGCGCAGGTTCAAGGAGAGCTAGCAAGGCAAGAGGTTAGCCAGGCGATAGAAGATTTTAATCGTTTTAACGAAGGGTTACCTTTTGTTGAAAAGATTGAAGTTCTCATTGTCGGGCGTGGAGGAGGCAGTATGGAGGATCTTTGGGCTTTTAATGAAGAGATAGTAGCGCGGGCAATATATAACTCTAAGATACCCATAATTTCTGCGGTAGGCCATGAACGAGACTGGACAATTGCGGATTTAGTGGCAGATTTACGCGCGCCTACTCCTTCTGTAGCAGCAGAATTAGTAACCCCCAAGAAGGAGGATTTAAAAGAGAAATTAACTGGCTTATTGCAAGATTTAAAAAGGTCATTTTTAGACCTTTCTTTGAATTCTAAGGAGATGCTGGATGATTTTACACATCGTCTAAGTTTAAGTATGCAAAATTTGTTAAAATTAAACTTGAGTGAATTTGAAACTATCCGAAAGAAATTAACCTTATTAAATCCCATTGTTTTAATTCAACGGCATAGGCTAAGCCTGACTGATTTGGCTCGGCAGATCTATGTGCGTATGCAGCATTTTTTGGAATTAAGGCAAGCAAAATTCAATTTAGCCTTAGAGAAGCTATCCAGCTTAAGCCCGCTAAGCATTTTAGGCAGAGGTTACAGCATCACCTTTAAGCTGCCAGAGGGATTAATTTTAAAAGACAGCAAGAATATCAAAATAGGAGATACAATTAAAACCAAATTACATAAAGGCGAGATCTTAAGCGAAATCAAACAAACCCATCCCACCGCGTAGGTGGGAAAGGTTAGGAGGATTTAGTATGGCTGAGATAAAATTCGAGGAATCACTTAAGAAATTAGAAAAGATTGTCGAGGATTTAGAAAAAGGGGACCTATCTTTGGATGAGGCATTGAGAAAATATCAGGAAGGCATTGAGCTGGCGCGGCTTTGTAGCCAAAGACTGGAGAATGCCAAAAAGAAGATAGACGTCTTGGTAAAAAATAAAAAAGGCGAATTTGAATTAAGGCCTTTGGATGAGAATAAAATAGAGACATAGATAGGGCGAGTATCCGCGTTCAAAATGAATTAATATGCTATTAGAACATATAAATTCACCACAAGACTTAAAAAAGCTTAATCTTGAGCAGCTTGCTAGCCTTGCTTCGGAGATCCGACAGAGAATTGTTGAGGTTGTCTCGCAAACCGGCGGCCATCTTGCCTCGAGTTTAGGGGCGGTAGAATTGATTACTGCTTTACACTATTCTTTGGACACGCCACATGACAAAATAGTCTTTGATGTAGGCCATCAAGCCTATGCGCATAAGATTTTAACCGGGAGAAATAAAGAATTCTCTGGCCTTCGTCAATATCAAGGCATAAGCGGTTTTCCTTCCCAGGATGAATCAGAATACGATATATTTACTACAGGCCATAGTTCTAACGCAGTATCTTTAGCTTTAGGCCTTGTCTGCGCAAGGGATAAAATTGCCCCTCTAAAACAATATTTTAAAGTTGTGGCGGTAATTGGAGACGGTTCTTTAAGCGGAGGTTTATGCTTTGAAGGTTTGAATAATGCCGGCCATCTAAAAAAAGATATACTGGTGATTTTAAATACCAATGAATTAAGTATTGCGCCTAATGTGGGCGCCTTAAGCACTTATCTAAATAAGATTATGTCCTTACCTATATATAATCGTTTTAAGGAGGCTTTAGAGAATTTTGCTAAATCACGCCTGCCTAAAGGAAGCCGCCTGATAAAACTGGCGAATAAATTTGAAGAGGGGCTAAAAGGCCTATTCATACCCGGTATCCTATTTGAAGAGTTGGGATTCCGCTATTTTGGGCCTTTGGATGGGCATAACTTAGGCCTCTTAATTAAGACCTTAAAGAATATTATCCATCTTAAAGAGCCGATACTGCTGCATGTGGTTACTAAGAAAGGCAAAGGCTATCTTCCAGCAGAAAATGACCCAGTAAGATTTCACGGCACAGGGCCTTTTGATATAAAGACAGGTTCAAGCTTATCCAAAGATGTAATCCCGGCGATGAAGACCTACACCGAGGTTTTTAGTGAAAAATTATTAGAGTTAGCTAAAACCGATGAAAAAATTTTTGCCATAACCGCGGCAATGCCGGAAGGGACCGGCTTAGATAAATTTCGCGATACCTACCCAGAGAGATTTTTTGATGTAGGAATTGCTGAAGGGCATGCGGTTTGCTTTGCCAGCGGCTTAGCCAAGTTAGGATTTAAGCCAGTTGTAGCTATCTATTCTACGTTTTTACAAAGGGCCTATGATCAGCTCATTGAAGATGTAGCTTTACAGAATCTAGGCGTGCTCCTTGCCATTGACCGCGCAGGGATAGTAGGAGAAGACGGAGCAACCCATCAAGGTATTTTTGATATTGCTTTTTTAAGAACCGTGCCTAATCTAATCTTTATGGCTCCAAAAGATACAGAAGAGTTAAGCGCAATGTTAGAATTTGCTCTTCAATTAAATAAGCCAGTAGCAATTAGGTATCCTAAGTTCGTTTGCCCGTTTGCCCGTTTGCCCGTTTGCCCGTTAGAATTAGGTAAGGCGGAAATACTAAAAGAGGGAAAAGACTTTGTGATAATTGCCCTGGGCAGCATGGTAATACCTTCACTTCAGGCAATAGAGATATTAAAAGAGGAGGGCTTATCTGGTACCTTAATCAATGCACGCTTTGTAAAACCACAAGACGTAGATTTGTTTAAGGCATTGAGCGCAAAAGCGAAATTTATTTTTACTGTAGAGGAGGGGATTTTAGAAGGAGGTTTTGGGAGTGCGGTGAGCGAAGTGATTGATAAGCCTCTGATAAAAATAGGGCTGCCTTGTGCATTTATATCGCAGGGAAAAAGAGATTTGATATTAGAGAGGTACGGATTAACCAGCCAAGGCATAGCTAATAAGATTAGGTCGGTTTATGCCTAGAATAACCATTAATTATGAAAAATGCAAAGGTTGTTTACTTTGCATAAGTTTTTGTCCTAAGAATTTAATTGTAAAAAGCGATAAGCTAAATAGGCAAGGACTGAATTACGCAGAATTTTCCCGCCAGGCTTTTTTGAGAGCGGACGGGATCCCCCGCCAAGGCGGGGGAAAAGAAAATTCTGGATGTTTAGGTTGTGCAATGTGCGCGATTATCTGTCCGGATTGTTGTATCACCGTATACAAGTAGCATGAATAAAAAAATTTTAATCACAGGAAATGAAGCAATTGCCGAAGGCGCGATACAAGCGGGTTGCCGTTTCTATGCAGGTTATCCTATTACGCCGCAAAATGAATTGATTGCCTATTTTGCTAAACGTATGCCTGAGGTTAAAGGAATATTTATTCAAGCAGAATCTGAATTAGCTGCCATAAATATGGTTTTTGGCGCAGCAGCCGCAGGAGCCAGAGCCATGACCTCTTCTTCTAGCCCGGGCATAAGCTTAAAACAGGAAGGGATTTCCTATATTGCGGGAGCAGAATTACCGGCAGTGATTGTAAATGTGATGCGCGGGGGCCCGGGTTTAGGGAATATTGCGCCTAGCCAATCTGATTATTTTCAGGCTACACGTAGCGGCGGACATGGAGACTACCATTCTGTTGTGCTTGCTCCTTCAACAGTCCGGGAGGCCTATGATTTTATGTCTCTGGCATTTAATTTGGCAGATAAGTACCGCATTCCTGTGATAGTCCTGGCAGATGGAATGTTAGGGCAGATGATGGAACCCATTCAGTTGTCAGTTGTCAGTTGTCAGTTGTCAGATAAAAATAATCTGAAAACTGAAAACCGAAAACTAAAAACTAAAAAGTGGGCGCTGACAGGATGTAAAGCAAGAAAGCCCAATATAATAAAGTCATTTTATCTTAAAGAAGGAGATTTGGAGAAGTTTAATCTTACCTTGCAAAAAAAATATAAAAGAATTCAGGAAGACGAACAGCGTTATGAAGGCTTATTTTTAGATGAGGCTAAAATTATTCTGGTTGCCTATGGAACTATGGCCAGGATTGCCAAAAGCGCGGTAAATAGATTAAGAGAAAAAGGTAAAAAGATTGGTTTGATTCGTCCTATAACCTTATGGCCTTTTCCTAAAGATGTTTTTAAACGATTCCTGCCTGCCGGCAGGCAGGAATCGCTAAGCGAGAAGTGCTTAGCTTTTTTAGTAGTAGAGATGTCTTATGGACAGATGTTAGAGGATGTTAAATTAGCAGTTGACGGTAAATGTCCTATTGAGTTTTTAGGCCGTTCAGGCGGCGGAATACCGACGGAAGAGGAAATAATAAAGAAGTTACATAATGAAAAAAATATTCAGTCATCCTAAGTCTTTAAGAAACATACCGACCCATTACTGCCCTGGTTGCGGCCACGGTATAGTACATCGTCTTGTTGCCGAAGTTGTAGATGAATTGGGTATTAGAGAAAAGGTTATTGGTATTTGTCCAGTGGGTTGTGCAGTGGTTGCCTATGATTATTGGGATTTTGATTGTTCAGAGGCGGCGCATGGAAGGGCTTTGGCTGTAGCAACCGCCATAAAAAGGCTAAGACCAGAAAATGTTATCTTTACTTATCAGGGGGACGGAGATTTAGCCGCTATCGGTACAAATGAGACCATCCATACAGCAAATCGGGGAGAAAATTTAACCGTAATATTTATCAACAATGCAGTTTATGGTATGACAGGTGGACAGATGGCGCCTACTACACTTCTAGGACAAATAACTGCTACTACACCAAAAGGTAGGAACGCACAATTGCAGGGTTATCCATTAAAGATTTCGGAGATGTTAGCATTATTAGCGGGCGTAAAATATATTGAACGTACATCTTTACATTCACCGCAAGAGGTGATAAAAACAAAAAAGGCAATAAAGCAGGTCTTTATAAACCAGATAAATAAGGTAGGATTTTCTTTAGTGGAAATATTATCACCTTGTCCAACCTACTGGAGTCTTTCTCCGAAAGAGGCACTAAACTGGATAAGGGATGTGATGAGTAAAGAGTTTCCATTGGGTAGAATCAAATGACAGAGAGAATTATTATCGCAGGTTCAGGTGGCCAAGGAATAATGCTTTTAGGTAAGGTTTTAGCAGAAGCAGCCATGCAGGAAGATAAATTTGTTTCCTTTCTTCCTTCTTACGGAGCTGAGGTGCGGGGCGGAACCTGCCATTGTATGGTGACTATTTCCGATAAAGAGGTAGGTTCGCCCTATATTGATACAGCAGATGCTTTAATCATAATGAATAACCCTTCTTTGGAAAAATTCAAAAATAGAGTAAAAAATAAAGGGTTGTTATTTATCAATAGTTCTTTAGCCGTGCAACGTGGCCATAAAGATAAATCTAGTTTTCATTATCCTTTTACGGATATAGCGATAAATTTAGGTAACATTCGTGTGGCTAATATCATAGCACTAGGTTGTTTTTTAGCCAGAAGCGGCATTGTAAGTCTAAATACTGTCTCTAAAGTTATTTCAGATATTGCTCCGGAAGAGAAAAAAAATCTAATTGAGATTAATCAAAAGGCTTTAGAAGAAGGGTCTAAATTAAAATGACCAGAGTCCGTTTTGCACCCTCACCTACAGGCAATCTGCATATAGGTGGTGGCCGCACCGCGCTCTTTAACTGGCTTTATGCTAAGGCAAGAGGAGGTAAATTTATTTTAAGGATAGAGGATACAGATAAAGTCCGCTCAAAAAAAGAATATTTGGATGAGATACTGGATAGCCTTAGCTGGCTGGGTTTGAGCTGGGATGAGATTTATTATCAGAGCCAGAGGTTTAGCCTTTATAGAGAATATGCAGAAAAGTTGTTAAAAACTAAAGCTGCCTTTAGAGAGAAGTCTGAAAAAGGGGAGGCGATCATTTTTAAAGTTACAGCGCAGGAGATAAAGACAAATGATTTAATTCGGGGCGAGATTGAATTTGATGCTAAAGAAATTAAGGATCAGGTTTTGATAAAATCCGATGGAACACCTACCTATAATTTTGCCTGCGTAGTGGATGATGCAGCCATGAATATAACCCATGTAATTAGAGGAGACGACCATATTTCTAATACGCCAAAACAGGTTCTTTTGTATCAGGCCTTGGATTTTCCCATTCCCGAATTTGCGCATTTACCTTTGATATTAGGCAAAGAAGGAGGAAGGCTTTCCAAAAGGACAGGTGCCACAGCTATCAGTGATTATCGCAAGATGGGTTATTTACCTTCGGCATTGGTTAACTATTTATTGCTTTTAAGTTGGGCGCCGGGAGATAATCGTGAGGTCATTGATATTGCTGAGGCAATTAAATTATTTGATATAAAGAGTGTAAATAAAACTGCCGCTACTTTTGATTTAGATAAACTCAACTGGCTCAATAATCAGTATTTTAAAAAAGAGGACGCTCAAAAATTAGCTGATAAAATTATTCCTTTATTAATAGAGAAAAATTATATCCAGAAGGATGATTTTGACAGGAGTTATATCGTTTCTCTTGTAAAATTATTCCAAGCGAGGCTTTCGACTTTAAATGATTTTGTTGATTGGGCGGATTTCTTTTTTGTAAAGGAGATTAAAATTGATGCTGAGGCAGAAAAGAAGTTTTTAACTAAGGATTTATCTAGAGAATTTAAACTTTTTATTGAAAGATTAGAGGCGCTGGATAAATTTGATCTGGCAAGCATCGAAAATGTCTTTCGGAATTTGGTCAAAGAATTAAATATTGAGGCAAAGGCCTTAATCCATCCTATTCGGGTTGCCCTTACCGGCAAAACCATTGGACCGGGCCTATTTGAGGTGATATATTATTTAGGTAAGGAAAAAACAAAGGAGAGATTAAGTAAATTTATAAAAAAGGAGTAGATATGGCCATAAAAAAGAATACAGTTTTGATTGTCATTTTCTTATTGGTTGTAAGTGTATGGCTTGGTGGTTGTGCTACAGCGAAAGGCGTGGCAACGGGTGTAGCAACAGGAATGAGTGAGACAGCAAAAGGCGCAGCTGAAGATGCCAAGGGCCTCTGGCAGGGGATTTTAAAGTTAGACGCCTGGATAAAAAAGAATCTCTGGTAGAATTTTGCCCTGTCGTCTAATTAAATGAGCACATAACTTATGGAGCCTTTGGTTAGACGGTAGGCGACATAAGTTATGCGTGCGAATTTAATCCTCTGTAGCCCGTCAGAGCTCTTGCTTCAAATTCCAAGGGCGAAGGAGGATAGGAAATAGATTATTGCCCTGTTGTCTAACCGGTAGGATACGATCCGCTATGGTAAAATGTAATCTTTGCAATCAAGAATTAGGAAGAATTACCGAGACGCACTTGTTGTATAAACACAGGATGCATTTTTCTAAATTTATAAAACGATTTCCAGATGCAAACGCAGGATTAATACCTTGGAATAAGGGTAAAACAAAGGAAACTCATCCCAGTCTATTAAGATTATCTAAGGCGTTAAAAACAAAGAAGGAGTGGAATTTTAGCAAATGGCAAAGGAAAAACAGAATTCATTATGAGAAGTTAAAAAAAGATAAAGATCTAGCAGAGTTAATAGGAATAATTTTGGGAGACGGTAATTTATACAAACATTCACGAACAGAAAATTTAAGAGTAATTTGTAATTCAAAAGATATCGATTACATCCAACATGTCGTTGACTTAATAACGGAAATCTTTCACAAAATCCCTTCAGTAATTAAGCGTAAGAATGAGAATGCGACAGTTATATGTTTATATCAATGCAAAATTAGCAAAAGATTGGAGTTACCCTGTGGTAACAAAATCAAGAATAACGTTGGAATACCTTATTGGATTTTATTAAATAAGGATTATATGTGCAAATGCCTGAAGGGATTATTTGAAACTGACGGATGTTTTGTAGAAGACAAAAATAATTATACACGGATTATAGAATTTAAGAATAATTGTGAAAGGTTAAGGCAGGACGTCTATAATATTTTATTAAAGCTTAATTTTAATCCCCAGTTTGGTCATAACTATATTCGGTTGGCCAGAAAGAAAGAAGTCCATAGCTTTAAGAAACTAATAGATTTTAGAAATTATTGCCCTCTCGGCTAATGGTAGGCCACGAGGCCCTGGACCTCGGTGTTGTGGTTCGAATCCACAGGGGGCAGTTGATATTAAGATATTAAATAGAGAAGAAGGAGTGAAAAATGAAATATTATAATTTTCATTGCAGAGTTCAAAATCTGAATTTACTGAAAGACATTATATTAAGAAATTCTACATCATTCTATCCTTTATTTACTAAATGCAAAGATAATCTCAGCAAGCAATTATCTTATTTCATCTCGGAAGATTTTGAAAGCACTTTCTTTAGTCAACATCACGAGATTATAGTGGATAAAGAAAAGAATGTCATGATTGATTTATCAACTCCTAGAACTGACTTTTATTCTAGAAATGTAGTAAATATAAGGATTTTTGCTAAAAAAGAAGATGATAGAATGGTTAAGTTAATATCAAATCTTCAAAGAAACAAAAAAATAAAAATGTTCTCTCCAGGCGCTTTTATAGAATCTAATACTATAAATAGGTTAGCAACTGAGTTGAGGAATTTAAGTCCTAACGGAAAATTGATTAAAGATAAAGGATTAAGTGAGTACTGGAAATATGGTGAAAATATCGAGACGAGAAAAGCAATAAAAAAATATATAAGTACAATCGGAAAAATGCCAATACATGCCAAGGAGGCTATTGGTATTGTAAAGAAAATCGATGCTAGATTACCACGAATTTTCCAAGACAAGAAATTATTATTTGAACAATTTGCTATCAATTGTAAAGAATGTACAACCATGCCAATTTTATACGAAACAATAGAAAAAGCTAGACAGGGTCTAAAGGATTCTAAATGTGGCGAGTGTGGCAAAGATACTTTACAATTAACGAAAGCCATTCAGTTACGTCCAGAAGTCTATAGTGTTTTGTCAACCGGCGTTTGGCTCGAAAACTTAGTGACAAATATAGTGAATAAATTTACTAATTATATATGGAGTGGCTCGATGTATGGAAATGATGAAGTAGACATTGCAGCTTTTTTCTGTGGGAGAATATTCATAATTGAATGCAAGGATACTTCATTTGGGCAAAACGATTATTATATTTTATTAAGAAAAGCAGAAAATATTAGAGCTAATATTATTGGAGTCATCACCACACAAGAAATACACAAAAATGTTAAACAAGCCATCGAGAGAGATTTTAGGAGAAATGATAAAAAAATATTTATAATTGAAGAAGAAGGAGCGGATAAGATAACAAATGCGATTTCACGGTATTTTAATAAGCTATTGAACGATTATGTGCGCGATATTTTAACAAGACCGCGTGAAGAACATTTAATAAGAAGAGCTCTGCCTTATTCGATACACAGGAATATTGAATTCCACTCTACTTTATAATATATACCATATCTGTGCAAAAATTTGCTGTTGCTTATTATTAGGTTTACAACAGTTACAACGTAGCCAATTCTGAATATAATTTAGGTTCTTCTGAATATAGCCAGTTGCATATTTCGTCCAATAGGGGTTACGTCTATGCTAAAGATATTTTTAAGCTATTCAAAACACGATAGAAAAATAGCAGGGCAGCTAAAAAAATATTTTGAAGAACACGATATAATCCAATGTTTTGTGGCCCATGACGATATTCCTCCTGGTTCTCCGTGGGAACAAGAGATTCTTAAAGAATTAGAGTCATCTGATTTTTTTATGCCTTTGCAAACTATCAATCTTGAAAATTCTTATTGGTGTCAACAAGAAGCTGGTTTTGCATTAGCCAGAAAAATCCAGATTGTTCCTTTAATTCCCAATTTAGATGGTTCTGATCCAGTTGGATTTTATGCTAAAATTCAAGGCGTAAAAATTAGGATTGAAGATTTACGTGGTTCTATTAAATATTGGCTAATTAGCGAAGGTATTATTACTGGTGCTCCCGAAGAGCTCGAAAAACGAATGATTATTTTTGAAAAATCAGGCTCTTTTTCTGAGGCGGGTATAAATACCAGGTCTCTTTTAAAACTCGAAAGTCAATTTACTAAGGCTGATATCCGAAGAATTGTAGAAAACACTCTGAATAATGGACAAATATTAGAATCATGGGACGCCAGAGATTATTTAAAACCGTTTTTTATTAAACATAATGAGTTTATTTCCAAGGAAGAGTTAGAAAAATTTTTGAGTTCGGGTTAATAAATTATTTTTCTAAAAATTATTAGCTGTTTCTAATTGTGTAAATACCGTCTTAGTTTCTTTTGTATACAACCAGTTGCAGATTTCGTCCAACATAGGCAGTAAATTCTTTTGACCCCTTGCAGTAGAATATGTTGCAGATGTTTTTTGCTTGATTAGATTTTTGTTTAAATAAAAATCAGTTATGTCAAAAATTAGAATTTTTATCGATACAAGTATATATATTGCGTGGTTAAAAAAAGAATCAGAATATAATAATATTGAAAAAGTAATAAAGTTTATTAAAGATGGTAAGATTGAAGTCGTAACCACCTTAGATATTATGTTAGAAATAATTAGAGGCGGTAACGGTTATAAGGATTGGGAAAGAATTGATGAGAATTTTGCGCCAATTAAACATTATTTGACCCCAAATTTTATAATCGGTGATACTAACGGTTCTTACAAAGCTTATCTTGATAAGTCTAAAAAAGAATGGGAATCTCTCTCAAGTTTAATAAAGAACAATACAGATACAAAACATTTTATAAGTGGAAAGAATTTAGGAACAGTTAAATATTTTTTAGCATTAGATAATAAGTTTTTTAATAAAATGAGAAGTCAGGGTAAGAATTTCCTTGTGACTACACAGCTTATTAAACCTTCTGCTCTAATTCGAGTTCTTAATAAACAAGGTGACAACTTCTAAGTATTCAGATAAATCTTTTCCTCATTGGTAAGAAGCCAGTTGCAAATTTCGTCCAACATAGGCAGTAAGTGGTTTCCTAACCATCTGTGATAGAATATGTTGCAGAGGGGAAATATTTGGAATAAAATAAAAAGGTAGATAGCAAGAAATCCCATAATAAAGTTAAGAGGGTATTGGATATGACATTAATATATGAGTGGATACAAAACAATTGGAGACCTATATTAGTCACGAGTATTCTTATTCCTTTTTTGTTTTTCTTAATAAAATATTTTTGGAATAATTATTTTTTTGTTGTTACAATTTCACCTAGCGTAAAAAAGATAAGTTGTAATAGTAAGTCGTATAGAAAAGAGAGTTATTATGTTTATTTAACTAATAATAGTTCAAGTTCTATTTATGATATTAATATATGGGCAACTCATCCTAAAGAGATAGAAGTTAATATCTCTCCAGAGGGGAGAAAATCTGAATCGCAATCATTAGGAAATATTATAATGGATAGCTCTGCTTTTAAGATATTTAGTGTAGGTGGAACACAAACAGTTATTAATAATCTTGCTCCAAAGGAAACAATTAAACTACAAGTAGAAATAAATGAGAAGAATTACTACGGAAGTTTTAAACTTAAACTAAAAGCAAAGGTTAACAGCAAGTCTCCTAAGCCCGTTATTAGCGCTCGATAATATTGTAATAATGTTAGAACTCTACAAGTATTTTTTTATTAACCCATTAAGTAATTAAAAGTTCTCTATTTAATTTTTCTGTTTCTTCCGTATATAACCAGTTGCAGACTTCGTCCAAAGGAGGGCAGGAGATATTTTGCGAGGATGGCGAAATGGCAGACGCGACAGTTTGAGGGGCTGTTGGGCGATGAGCCTGTGAGGGTTCAAATCCCTCTCCTCGCATTAACTTATACAAAGCAATATGTCCAAACTAAAAGTAAATGCAAATTTTTTTAATACATGGTCACCTGCTATGGCCTATATATTAGGTTTTATTTTTGCCGATGGCTGTTTGGTGAAGCATAAAAATGGATATCACGGCTTAGATATAACGAGTAAAGACACAAAGCATCTTGTATTGATAAAGCAACAACTAAAGGCTGAGCATAAGATTGGTAAGAAAGAAAGGGGCTATCGCATTCAAATTAGAAATAGACAAATTTATAGCGATCTAATTAGACTTGGTTTAACGCCTAGGAAGTCAAAAAGAATAAGGTTTCCCAAAATACCTAAAGGATACTTCGCTCACTTTATACGCGGTCTATTTGATGGAGATGGCAGTGTCTTTATCTGGAAAGAACCTCGTTGGAGACATACTTGGCAAATAAGAACTACGTTTTGTTCCGGTAGTCTTGAATTCATAAAAGGATTGCGTCGGGAACTGTTTAAAAATGCAGGTTTAAGTGAAGGCTATTTACGGCGTGGTAGTAGAGTTATGGAATTGGGATATGCAATAGCTGATAGCTTGAGCCTTTATAGATTTATGTATAATAGATACTTCAATCTTTATTTAGAGCGAAAGAAGAAGGTATTCGAATTATTTTTAGATTATAGATAATGTAGGTTTAAACCCGTGAGGGTTCAAATCTCTCCCCGCGCACCAAAAATAACCCCAGCCTTCTTGATACGTAGAAAGCTGGGGTTATATATTTATTAAGGTAGGGCCTTAAGATTTCCCTTCTATCTTGCGCTTATCTTTTATGTAGTTGCTGCGCTCCATACGCTTGGCAAGCTCTTTCAGTTCTGCACCAATCTCACTAATCTGCGCTACGTGTTCGATTTTACGATATTCATTTGTCACCACGCCAATAGATATGGATAAAAGCGGGATATTCTGTTCTTTTCCTTGCCGGTCATGCGCAATGATATAACCTTTTTTTCTATCCGTCTCATTATAAAACAAGGGAGAGGCCTTTTCAAAATCAGTAATTATGTCTTTACAGACATTATCCACCACATCAGGGCTGGTAATAATCACAAAGTCGTCTCCACCGATATGGCCGATAAAATCATCGGGATTACCGCGTTTTTGTACTGTACGTATTAATGTGCGGGCAGTCTCTCGGATAACCTCGTCTCCATGCTCAAAGCCGTATTTATCATTGTAGGCCTTGAATTTATCCAGGTCTATGTAACAGACAGCGAATAAGGATTCTTTTTCCAGTTTACGTAAGAGCTCATTTAGAATAGAGACATTTCCCGGAAGGCGAGTTAGAGGATTGGCCTCTAAGTCTCTTTCAGTGCGCCTTAAAATCATGCGGATGCGCGCCAGCAACTCTTTTGGCTCAAAAGGTTTTACCACATAATCATCAGCGCCTGCATCAATGCCCCCTACTTTATCGCTAATCTCACCTTTGGCTGTAACCATAATTATAGGTAAGTGGCTTAAGAGAAGGTCTTTTTTGATCAGGCGGCAAACTTGGCGGCCATCAATCTTGGGAATCTTATAATCTAACAAAACCAGGTCCAGCGGTTTTGAGTTAATAATCTTTAAGGCCTCCTCGCCATCAGGGGCCTCAAACACTTCATAATTCTCTTCAGAAAGGGTAAGTTTTAGTATATCCCTGATATCCGGGTCATCATCAACTATAAGTATTTTAACCGCCATAGCTTTTATATAGATTGTGGCAGGGTAAAGCTAAAAGTGGCCCCTGCGTTGAGCTTACTCTCCACCCATATCTTTCCATTATGCGCTTCGATTATGCGTTTAACTAAAGTTAATCCTAACCCCGTTCCTTTTACTTCCTGATTAATAGGATTATCAACGCGGTAGAATTCCTCAAATATTGCCTCTTGCATTTCTTCAGGTATGCCGCATCCTGTATCAGCGATATCTATCTGCATTGCCTTATCTAACTTATGACTGCTTATAGTGATTTTTCCTTTTTGAGGCGTGAACTTTATAGCATTGCTAATAATATTAATGAAAACGCGCGCGATTTGACTGCGGTCTGCAAAAATAATATTGACATCTTCTGAAATTCTAAAACTAAAATCAATTTGTTTTTCTTTTAATTGCCCAGATAATAAATCTAAGACCTCCTCAATAATATTCTTTAAATCCAGAACTTCCTTCTTCATTATGAGCCTTCCGGATTCAATATGGGCTATATCTAAAAGGTCATTTACCAGGTGCACTAACTCATCGCTGTGGCGATTTATCTTATCTAAACGTTCTTGAATTTCCGGAGGAATTTTCCCTAGCTTTCCGGTAAGCAATATTGAGGCATAGCCTTTTATAGAGGTAAGGGGGGTTCTTAATTCATGAGAGACGCTGGAAATAAAATCAGTTTTTCTTTTACTGACAACTTTTAATTCACTTAAGGCACGGGTTAATTCCTGGGTTCTTTCTTCAACCTTATTCTCCAGGTTCTGTTGGGCTCGCCAGGTCTTCTCAAATAGTCTGGCATTTTCTAAGGCCTGACCTAATTGATTAGCCAGGATAGTGATAAGTTCTTCATCTCCTTCGCTGATTACAGTATCCATACTTTCTGTTCCTACAAAAAGAATGCCCCTGTATCCCTCTTTTGGTAAAACAGGAGAGATAACAAAAGAGTTTACTTTAAAGACACCCTTTATCTGGTCTCTAAGCATGAGCTCATCTTGAAGGTAACTTGAAGAAATAGTTTTTTCATTTTTTATTAAATCTAAATATGTTTCTTGTAAATCTGCGGCTGATTTTATCTGTTCAATTTCATCTTCTGAATAACCAAGACGCATCTTGGTTATGAATGTTTTTCCCCTTTCATTCCATAAAAAAGCACAGGCCTTTTCAAAACCCAGATCCTCTAAGTGGCTTGCCTCAATTCTCTGAAAAATTTGTTCCTCTTGTAGGGTAGTGCTGATTGCCCGGGATAGCCTTTGTAAGGCATATAAACCAGCTATCTTTTTATCTAACTCTTCTTGAGTCTTATTTAACTCCATATCTGTACGCACAATAAGCTTGGCTTGTTCATCCATTTCATCCAAGGATTTTTTTAAGCTATCAACTTGTTTTAATCTCTCCATCTTTACCAGGAGCGCTATTACCAGGGAAACAATAGTTGCCATACTAGCTATACCCAGAAAATTAATCAGATACTCACTGCTATACATATTGAACTATCCTCCAAGTCCCAAAATAGTAATAGTCTGATTGTGGAAATAAGTCCTACCTTGGTAATTGAGTGCTTTTAAAGGCGCTTGTTCACCATAAGTGTAAAGGCCAATTATGAGAGTATCTTTATCTAAATTTTCTTTAATTATTTCCAGCTCTTTTTTTGCCTGTCTTCCTAGTAACATATATCTAGAAACCGAATCAAATATAAAAACACACCTTAGCTGCCGGCCTAAAAGGGCATTCTTTGCTTCATTAAGTGCTTGAGAAGTTGCAGCCAGACAGGATTCTTTTGTGCCAATCATTAATCTTATGCGGCTGTCCTGCGGGACATTGCCTTGAAAAATCAGGGAGCCATTATCCTGTATTAAGAGGATATTTCTTAAAAGATATTCATCCTCACCTGCTAGATATATGCCAATAGGATAAAATATGGAGATGTATTTTAATTCCCGCCTTAATTTAGCTAAATCATACGCTAAGTATTCTTTGTACATATTTACAGCTGGAGCGTTGTCTATTTCATATACCATATTATCAGTTGATTTGGTTACCCGATGCGGTTTACCGAGGGGCTTCCAGCCGTGTTTTATCCCTAAACCAAAATTTAATTTACCTCCCCAAAGCACACCACAAGCAGCATCGCTTAATACCTCTTCATTAAAATATAGATATGTCCTTTTAAAAGCTAAATTATCCGAGGCTGAGGCACCAGCTAAAGGAAAACTCATTCCCAGTTTTTCTTGAAGACCTGTGATAAAGGAAGAGCCATCTGATATAAGGCCATCAGAGAATATCATACCTAGATCCCTGCGGATACCTCTAAAACCGTACAATAATTTCTCAGCCAATTCCCTTCCGGCATCAGCAATTGGCTTTACATTTATTTCTTTAACACAAGCAGTATTAAAATATATGTCTTCAGAGAAACTTAAGAGCATGATAACCAGGCCATGCTTAAATATACCTTGCTCAGAAATAATGGCTAAGCTACTACAACCAATAAGCGGAACAGGGCCTAATAGATTATTAATTGTGCGAAAGACAGTTACGTGGGCAAAATCTAAAGAGCTAAAGACAACTGCTAAATCAATTTTTTGGCTTTGCAGGTTTAGCCTTGCTTGGCGAACTGCTTCCTGCGTGCCTTTAAGAGAATCTCTTTTTGTGCTTAAACCCATACCTATTTGTATCGCCATTTCACCCGCCCTTCTTTAACGCAAATAGTATATACTGCAAGAAGGGCGGGGTCAATAATTTTATTGACCCCGTTAGATAATGTGCTATTATTCTATCATTAGTTATCTAACGGGGTTGACCCAGTTAGAAATTGTGTTATATTCTACTTTAACGCGACCCCATCGTCTTCCCGATACACGAGGTAATATACATGGATCGGGATCCCGATCCTTTCTATAAGACATCATATCGGGAAGCCCGGTCTAGGACGCGTGGTTCTCAAAAATAATCTATGAAAGCATTAGAAAGAAATAGAGCTGTTGAATTAAGAAGGCAAGGTAAGACCTACGGCGAAATTATAAAAGAAATTGCTGTATCTAAGGGTAGTTTAAGCTATTGGTTGAAAGACGTTGCATTGAGTGGAGAACAGCTTGCGAGAATACAATATAAGAATGATAAAATAAAGAATAAGTTTATAGAATTCAACGAGTTAACAAGATTAAAGTCAGAGAGCAACAAAAAGATTATTTTCGCTTGTACAAAACAAGAGATAGACAGAATATCCTCAAGAGAATTAAGATTAATAGGTATAGCCCTTTATTGGGCAGAAGGACATAAAGCGCATGCGCGCTCAGCAGATTTTGTCAATTCCGATCCCGCAATGATTAAATTGATGATGCGCTGGTTTAGAGAAATATGTGGGGTTAAAGAGCGTCAATTTCGTATACGTTTACAGATCCATAATGTAGAAACGCAAGAAGAAGCCAAAAGATATTGGTCAGAAATAACCAATGTGCCACTCAGCCAGTTTACCCGAGCATATACGAGGATAAGCCCGACGAGCAAGAGGAAGTCTGGCAACTTAGCGCCTTACGGTATTTGTAGCATCCGTATATCCGATATAAATCTTATCACTAAAATTAAAGGTTGGATAGGTGGCTTTATGGCGCTATCGTCTAGCCTGGTCTAGGACATCAGCTTCTCAAGCTGAGTACACGAGTTCAAATCTCGTTAGCGCTACCAATATAAGGGTTCTCCCCCGACGTAACGTCGTGGGATCCCGCCCTGAGTAAATAGATGGGCGGGAAAATCCCGTTAGCGCTAATATATAGAGGTCTCTGAAAAACCCCTAATTTTAGGTCAGAGACCTCAGAGAGCTCTGTATATTTTTAGACTTTTTTAGAGCTCTCATATAAGGTTTTGACAAGGAGGCAAAGATTCGCCGGGGAATATTTTTTTATGGCCTTAGTGAGATAATAATTGGCCTGGTGACATTAATTATTGTGCCCGCAAGTCTTATTTTAGGAAAATCTGCCAAGCCTCCGGCGGTCTTGATTTTTGTATTAGCCACTGCGATTATCTCGCTAAGCTTAGGCATAGGCATCTTAAGGAGGAATTTGAATAGTTATCACTTATTATTATTCTTTTCCACAATTATCATCTTCACTAAAATACTTATCTTTGCCAAAATTATTCTGCTTTCCGGCGCTCTGGAAACCTGCATCCCAGCCCACATTAAAAATATGATCTCAATCATCTATCATAGTTCGCTGATCTTTTACTTTAGCCGACCATCAATTAGGAAAGAATTTGGAGAAAGAAGGAATGTTTTGTTTTCTTTAAAGTTGCCGTTTTTTAAACGATGGTGATAATGAAAAAGATTTGGTCAAAATTAGATGTCCTATTTGGTATGCTGGCAATTGTGGCTGTATTTTGCCTAGTTTTTATTAAAGCCCACCGGGCAATCTTTGACCTTGATATCTGGCTGCATTTAAAAACCGGCGAATTTATCTTTCAAAATAAACATATACCTTTTCAGGATATTTTCTCATTTAGTATTCAGGGAAGGCGCTGGATTGACCACGAGTGGCTTTTCCAGTTGATTTCTTATCTGGCCTATTCCAGGTGGCAGGCAGAGGGCCTTATTCTTTTAGAATGTTTTATGATCGCATTAACATTTTTTGTTTTATTTGTTATGGGGCATAGGCAAATGAAATTATACTTGGAAGTAGCAGCACTTTTACTTTTGACAACCTATGCCACGCTAACCCGCTTTAATATCCGGCCTGAAATATTTAGCCTATTCTTCTTTGCGCTTTACCTATATTTCTTAAGATTTCATATTGATAAACGCGTTATTTACCTTCTTTTATTCATCCAGCTTCTCTGGGTGAATTTTCACGGATTCTTTTTCTTTGGTCCCCTGCTTATCTTTTTCTTTATTCTTGCTGAATTTTTAAGACGAAAATTCCCCTATCTTCCGGAACATTGGAGGCAGGGTTTTGCGTTATCCGATGCCGCGTATAATCGATTAAAAAAACTACTTCTTTTTAGCTTATTGGTATGTCTTTTAAATCCTAATGGCTTATCAGGCGCAATTTATCCCTTCAGTGTTTTTAGGGAAATGTTATTAGGCAAGACGCAAATATTTTTTAAACATATACAGGAATTACAGCCAACATTTCACATGTTAAAGCCGGGCTTGGATAATTCTTATTATCTTCTTGTTTTTTTCTGCATTTTGTTAATCTGCCTCAATATTAAGAAATTAAGAATTATAGAAATTATTCTTTTTGGTTTTTTCTTTTTATTGTCTCTAACCGTGCGCAATGTTGCCTATTTTTGTTTTATAATTTATATGATTATTATCTCTTATATGATTGAGACATTAGGGGGGCTCTCAGAGCGCATAAAAATACACATAGGCACAAAACAGCTGTTTTACCATTTATCTAGATGCGCAATTACGCTTATATTTATAGTTTGGTTGGGATTTAAAATAGGCGCCACCATAAATAGTTATTATTACGATTTTGATAGCAAAGAATTTAAAAGCTATCTTTCAGGCATACAGTACAACCGTTATCCCAAAAAAGTAGTGGATTTTCTTCTGGAAAATGAGATTACTCCCAATCTTTTTAATGATTTTAATTCCGGCGCATATTTAATTGGCAAGGCATATCCTAAAATAAAGGTATTTATAGATGGCCGGACTGAACTTTATGGCCAGGAATTTTTTAAAAATTATCAGCAAGCCATGGATGGAAATACCTCTATTTTAAAAAAAATAACTGATAAATACAATATAAATGCTATTTTGATCAGCCTGACCTCTGATGCAAAACCTAAAATAATCAATCGTATTTATAAGAATCCGAACTACAAACTTGTATTTTTCGATGACTCAGGTGTTGTATTTTTAAAAGATATCCCTTCTCACAAAGAGGCCCTCAAAAGGTATGTCGTTGATTTAAAGAAATATTCTGTTCCCAAAGCGGATTTGAAAAGTCTGGGTTTGCGAAAAATTTATCCTTCTGCCTACATTAAACGCGCCACCTTATTTTATATTTTAGAGCAGGATGACCTAGTTATTTTAGAATCTAAAGAGGCCTTACGTATAACGCCCATCTGTTTTGAGGCGTATCATCTTTTAGGGAAAGCTTATTTACGTAAGAATTTATATAAACAGGCATTAGAGAATTTAAGAAGCGGGCTTTTAATCATACCAACGCATGTGGAGGCGCTGACAGACCTGGGTGAGTGCCTGCTGAAACTAAGAGAAAATAAATATGCAATAAAGACACTTAAAGGAGCGATTGGATTTAATAGGCATTATGCACCTGCCTATTTTTACTTGGGCTGGGTATACCTAAATGAGCATAATGAGACTGAGGCGATAAAATTTTTACGTAAGGCAAATCGCTACGGCCCTGACATTGCCCGATATCATCTTAAGCTGGGAGAGGCGCTTTATAAGAGGGGTGGAAGACTGAAAGACGCCCATACTTTGGCAGGGGCAAAGGAAGAGTTTAAAAAAGCCCGCGAATTAGCCCTGAAGAAATAATAGAGAAATTTCTTGCATTTTTCATAAATTTATGTTAAAAGTAAATAAACCCCGTTAGAAAAATCCTTTCTAAGGGGGTAAAATCGGAGATTAGTATGCGGGAGCACTTAGGATTTTTGAAAGTATCTAGTGCCGTAGTTAAGATTGCTGCGTGGGTCTTTTTATTTTTGGGTATTATCGGCGGGATAGCTATACTCTTAGAAAAGGTGCCGGGAAATCCACGCTGGATGGGATTAGTAATTTTAGCAGTATACGCTTTCTTTTTCTTTTTCTTTTATCTGATTGCTAAAATTGCGGATTTATTGATTAAAATAATAAATGAGATAAAAAAAGAGTAAAGGAGAGGTGGGTATGTTTAAAAAACTAAGCGCTTTATTTTTAATATTTTTACTTCTCATCGTTCTTTCAGGTTGTGATTATCTCCCTTTTTTCAAAACCAAACCCCAAAAACCAGTTGCTGGTTCGCTGCCTCCAGTGGGAGTAATAGTGGTGGCTAAAGTAGGTAATTTTTATGTGACAGGAGACGACTTAAATAAAGAAGTAGAAGCTTATAATACCTTGGTAAATGCTCAAGGGATGGTGCAGAATAAAGTTGATACTCGGGATAAGAAAATAGCTTATTTAAGGAATGAGATGGTGCGTAAATACATTCTTTACCAAGAGTCATTGGATAGAGGCCTAGATAAGAAAGAAGATATTGTGCGCGCCTTGGAAAATGCCAAGATTTCGCTACTTGTGTCAGAATTGTTACGTGAAGAGACAGAGAAAGTAAATGTTGCCAGTAAGGAGATAGAGGACTTTTATAATCAGAATAAAGAATTACTCAGGGAGCCGGAACAGAGAAAGATTTTTGAGATTGTTACTCCCACTGAGGTCGACGCCAAACAGGTTTATATCGAGTTGCTTAAAGGAGGAGATTTTGCTACTTTAGCTAAACAGTATTCTAAGGCTTTAACTGCTGAGAGTGGTGGAGACTTAGGCTTTCTTACCTTGGAACCCGATCCCAAGAAGCGCATTAGATTTGATAAGTTCTATGAGGTAGCCTTTGCACCTACCCTAGAAGCAGGTGGAATCAGTAGTATATTTAAAGGCACAGATGGTTATTATATTATCAAATTAGAAAGCATAAAAAAAACCGAGGCAAAATCACTCTCTGAGCTTTGGGATAATATAAAACAATGGCTTTTATTTGAAAAACAGCAGAAGGCCATTGCCGAGCTTGCGGATAAACTTTCAGGGGAGACTAAGATAGAGATATACGAAGGAAAGGTAGAGTAAAATATGGCAATACCTAAATTGCCCCTTATACCCAGAAAATTCTTACCTATAATTATCGCTGTAGGTGCAGGCCTCTTAGCTATTTTTTTATTGAACGCCTATCTTCAACGACGAGAAGAAGAGATAAAAAAAAGAGCTGTTTTAATACAGAAAGAATTAGTTACAGTTGTGCTAGCAAAACAGGATATCTCTGCAGGCACTGCCTTAAAAGAAAATATGTTAAAAGAAGAAACTATTAATCGCGCTTTACTTCAGCCGCGGGCAGCTGCTTCTATAGACAGGGTTACCGATAAGATTACCATCGCCCCCATTTCTAAAGGAGAGCAGATACTGCTTAACAAGGTAACTATATCTGGAGAAGTAACCACTCTATCCCATAAAGTGCCAAAAGGAAAAAGGGCAATCACCATCGCCGTAGATAATATTTCTTCAGTGGGAGGAATGCTCAGGCCAGGCGACCGGGTGGATGTTGTAGGCATGGTTCCTTGGCCAGTTATGACCGCCGAAGGTAAGCAAGCAACGCAGATGACCAGCGCCCCTTTATTTCAGGATGTTTTGGTTTTGGCAGTAGGCCAGGATTTTACCTACGCCCCCAGTGTAAGCAGGGGAGGAGAAAGAGAAAAGACTGTTTTGCCTATCATTACTCTTGCCTTATCCCCTCAGGAGGCAAATCTAATCGCCTTTGTGCAGGAACAGGGAAGGATTCGTCTAACTTTGCGTTCTCCTGAAGATACACAGGTGCAACCCGTAATGCCAGCGAGTTGGGATGTTTTATTCAGAATGATATTACCGCCGGTTGAAGAACAGCCCGCGGTGGTTAAACCGGAAAAAAAGGTTGAGATATATCGAGGATTACAAAAAGAAGTAAAGGTTTTGGAGTAAAAAGGAGGAGAAACTGAAAAGAGTTAAGATTATTTTTAGTATTGGGATATTACTATCATTGAATCTTTTCGTATTATGTAGTAATTCTATTTTGGGAGCTATAGAATCAGAGGACTTAGCAGGTATTGAGGAGATGAAGTTAATCGTTGGCCAGACAAAGGTTATTTCTACGCGTCTACCTACCCGTGTAATTGTTGGTAACCCTCAGGTTGCCGATATTGCGGATGTTACCAAATCCGAAATAACTGTGAGTGCTAAGTCGCCTGGCACAACCACATTAATTTTCTGGGATGTCTTTGGAGAGCAGTCTATTAAAATCAAGGTCCTCGCAGAGGATATGCAGTTGATTAAAGACCGCGCGGATCTTCTTTTAAAGAATCTTAATTTACCTGAAGTTTATACCCAATCAGCAGAAGATGAGGCTAAGGTTTTACTTTTAGGGAATGTCAAGACCAGCCAAGATAGAGAGAGAGTTGCAGCTGCCTTAGAAACACTAAAAGATAAAGTAGTTGATTTAATTGTGGTAAAAGAAGAAGAAACAGTAGTTGAGATTGATGTGCAGGTTTTGGAGTTAGATAAAGATGCTACTAATACCCTAGGATTTTCCTGGCCTGGTTCAGTAACCATATCTACCGACCAGACAGCAGGCACTACTTATACTGGAATCACCCCTTCTGGCTGGTCAGCATTTTTTAAAATCACTAACTGGAGCCGAATACCTTTTGAATTTAAATTAGATGCTTTGATTCAAGAAGGTAAGGCGCGCATTCTTTCCCGGCCGCGGCTTGCCTGTCAAAGCGGTAAAGAGGCAGAATTATTAGTAGGAGGAGAAAAGCCTATAATGACTACCGAGGTGACTAGCGGCGGTGGGGAAGGCACAAGTGTAGAGTATAAGGAGTACGGTATTAAATTAAAGATAAAACCCACAGTTGCCGAGGAAGAGCGCATAAAGTTATCTGTGAATGTAGAAGTTAGTGAGGTGGGTACAGCTGAAACTTTAGGTGGTGGGACAGCTGGAACTACAGCTAAAGCCTATCCCCTGGTTAAACGCACTGCCTCCACCGAGCTTTTCCTTAACAACGGTCAAACCTTGTCTATAGGTGGTTTGATAAAACAAAAGAGTGAAGAGGACCTACGCAGGATGCCTTGGTTAAGTGATATACCTGTATTAGGTGCGTTCTTTAGAAAAAGGGCTACCACGATAGGTGGTGGAGCAGGTGAAAGAGGAAGCACCGAGTTATTTATTACCATCACCCCTACTATAGTCGGTAAAGAAGTTAAACAAGCAGAGAAAAAGATAACTCCTGTTTCAAGGGCGCCGGTAAGCCAGACACCTACTGATCCTGTTTTAGGTTACACACAGATTATTCAGAAACGCATCACGGAGAATTTGACTTATCCTGCAACCGCCAAACAAGCAGGTTTTCAAGGCACAGTAAAATTAAGCCTGCATCTCTCTTATTTAGGTAATCTTCTGGGGGCGGTAGTAAAAGACTCATCCGGTTATAAAATTTTAGATGATAATGCGGTTTCTATAGCCACAAGTATTTCCTCTTATCCGCCGTTTCCTCCCTCCATAAAACAAACAGAGCTCTGGGTAGATGTCCCGATAATTTATCAGTTAGATTAAAATTAAAATGGCAAGGACCATTGCAATTTTCAGCACAAAAGGCGGAGTAGGTAAAACTCTCGTATCTGCCAACCTCAGCGTTGGCCTGGGTTATTACTTACGCAAGAAAGTCATGGTTATGGATTTGGATTTGCAAGCGATAGGTGATATGACTAAGCTTTTTGATATTTCAGCGAATAAGTCAATGTTAGATTTAGCGGAAAGCTTAAGAAATAATCCAGAAGGCACTGCTCCAGGAGACTATGTTACCCATATAAAAAAGTATAGTATTGATTTTCTTCCTGCGGTTCTTAATCCCCGCCAGGCAACGCGTATGGATACTGATAAGATAAAAACTGTCTTAGATTATTTAGAGAAACATTATGAGTATATTATTATTGATGCAGGCAGGGCGTTTTCTGAGAGTTTGTTTACTATCTTTAACTGTGCCAACCTTATTCTTTTAGTGGTTACCCCTGATATATTATCCGTTTATCAGACAAAATGGTCCTTAGATGTTTTGGAGTCACTACATTTTCCTCTAAATATGATCAAGGTAGTTTTGAATCGCGCACAGAGCTTGGGCGGGGTTATGTGGCAGGAAGTACGCGCTGCTATTCCTTGTGAGATAATTAGCCGGGTTCCTTCTGATGGTAAAGCAGTGGGTTTGGCTTTGAACCGGGCAGTGCCGGTAATTATTGATAGCCCTAATTGTAAGGCAGCTGTAGCCATAAAGAAATTAGCAGAAGATTTTTTAGCCAAAGATGGCCTTTTCTTAAAACATCAGGAGATATCTACAGCCGCAGCTGCAGAAGAAGGTTTGTTGGTTAAGGCAGGAGACTTCTGGGAAAAATTTAAACTGGGCGGGGAGCCTTTTGTCCAAGAAGAATCAGAAAAGGAAGAAGATGAGATTATTGAATTAAAAAAACGCGTGCATCATAAACTTATTGAAAAATTAGACCTCAAGCACCTAGAAATTGACATGAGCGACCCGGTTAAGGCAAATCAGATAAGAGAGAAAACAGAGCGTATCATCTCTTCTGCCTTGGCTGAAGAAACTGGTGTATTTATTTCCTCCTTTGAAATAAGAAAAAAATTGGTAAAAGAGATAACCGATGAGGCATTAGGATTAGGGCCGCTGGAAGATTTGGTGGCTGACTCTGAGATATCCGATATCTTGGTGAATAATAAAAATCAGATTTATATTGAAAGGCACGGTAAAATTGAATTATCACCCAAAAGGTTCCTCTCTAATGACCAGGTGCGCCAAGTTATTGAAAGGATAATTGCTCCCCTGGGTAGACGCATTGATGAATCAGTTCCTATGGTGGATGCGCGCCTTCCTGATGGTTCGCGTGTGAATGCGATTATTCCGCCTTTATCCTTGACCGGGCCCACGCTTACGATAAGAAAGTTTGGTCGGGAGAGGCTAAATATAGATGACCTCCTGCGTTTAAATACGCTGACTGAGCCGATGCGGGATTTCTTACGTGCCTGTATTGCCGTAAGAAAGAATATAATTGTTTCTGGTGGCACGGGTTCAGGAAAAACCACAGTGCTTAATGTGCTTTCGGCATTTATTCCTCCCAGTGAGCGTATTATCACTCTTGAGGATGCTGCAGAGTTAAAGTTAAAACAGGAGCATTGGGTGCGTCTAGAATCACGGCCTCCTAATGTAGAGGGCAGAGGCATGATAACCATCCGGGATCTTTTCCGTAATTCTTTGAGAATGAGACCAGACAGAATAATTATTGGAGAGTGTCGTGGTCCAGAGACTTTAGATATGCTTCAGGCAATGAATACTGGCCATGATGGCTCGCTTACCACTATCCACGCTAATTCTACGCACGATGTTTTAGTAAGGATGGATTCTATGATTTTAATGTCCGGAGTGGAATTACCCATCAGGGCAATCCGCGAGATGATTGCTTCAGCTATAGATATAATTGTCCATACTGCCCGGCTCTCAGATGGAAGCCGCAAAATTATTCAGATAACTGAAATAACCGGTATGAAGGATGAAGTCCATATTGAGCTTCAGGATGTATTTCTCTTCAGGCAAACCGGCACAGATAGCGAAGGCAGAGCTATAGGCAACTTTCAAGCCACTGGTTACATGCCTTCGTTTCTTGATGAAATAAAGGTTAAAGGTATACCTCTTTCTGAAGATGTCTTCAAGACCCCTTAAATCTTAGGGACGGTTCTCAAGCCAAAGCAGTAGGGCGGGTTTAAACCCGCCCTACTATCTTGAGAACCGTCCCTGTTTCTAGATGAAAATAATCAATAAATCTAAGAATACGATTTTAGCCAAAGATGCGATAGTTGCTGATACGCTTTTTAAGAGAATTAAGGGCTTGCTTGGCAAAAGGGCTTTTCAACCAAGACAGGCCTTAATTATAAAACCCTGCAATTCTATCCATACTTTTTTTATGCGCTTTTCCATAGATGTGTTGTTTGTGGATAAAAATAACAGAGTAATAAAGGCAATATCTGCTTTCCCGCCATTCAGGCTTTCAAACATTTATTTTAATTCTGCTTTTGTAATCGAACTACCTTCAGGCACTATTAACTCCACTTCTACCTCTGAAGGCGATCTCCTTCTTATTGAATAGGAATAGTAGGGACGTTTCTGAACCTAATCGGAGAAGTGTCCCCCCCCGCTAAGATATTTCAGGTATATCCAATAAGCCCTCTTTCTTGTAGCCCATACGTTCTTGCCAACTAGTCCAAGTGTATTTGAAAGGCGAGTCGCTTATACTCGCTCTAATAGGGTTAAATTCCACATATTCTAAGCACTCAAGTAAATATTTATTTTTTTCTATAACCTTACTTTTGTATCTTCCTTGCCAGAGATGACCTATTTTTTTGTATTTTCCATTGAACAAAATTGCATAGGTTAGATTCACCCCTTGCATAATTTTACCCAAGTTAGAACCTTTTTTGACCTTCAGTATTAAGTGTACATGATTTGGCATCAAACAATACGCATAAAGTTTAAATTGATATTTTGTCTTATAGTGTTTTAATAGGTCAATATAAGTGAGGAAATCCGCTTCTTCAACAAAAGTAGCTTGTTTTTGGTTCCCTCGTGCCATCACATGATAAACCGCATTATCCATAATCAATCTTGCTGTTCGTGGCATATTTATCACCTCCTATTCTAATAGAGAGGGTTGCTCAAAACTATTTTCTCGTCGGAGAATTTCAATTCTCTCTTTCAATCTCACCTCCACCTATCTTCTCGTCGGAAAATCGGCTGATTTCCTGTTATTTAAGCCGTTTTTAGGCCTATTTA